>OJKJ01000167.1_pt1 | contig 48068 bp, 62 predicted proteins | sample 1596491 | NCBI WGS metagenome assembly OJKJ01 (sample SAMEA4350160, study PRJEB24818) | metagenome | biome: human; feature: gut; material: faeces | place: Denmark | collected 2013-09
TTACTCTACGTGCTGATATGGATGGTATGTGGTTTCTTTTTATTGTCTTCAGCGTCAGCTGCGACTATCCCACACGCTCCCGGCAGTGCAAGCGGTGGGATTCAGAAAGGAGCGGCTCCCCGGCCCCTCGGGCCCCCCGGCGGCCCCCCCGGAGGTATGCTGGGTTAGCTTAGCATGCCGCCGAGGGTGCCGCCGGCGGCGCAGAGGGCCATGACGGTGAGGGAGCGGTGGATGTCGATGGCGGAGCCGCGGTTCATGAGCCAGGATACGGCGAAGAGGACCAGGAAGTAGAGCAGGCCGGACAGGAGGCCCCAGAAGAAGCGGCGCTGGCGGATGCCTTTGCCGGCGGTGAGGCCGCCGAGGAGGCAGGTGATGAAGTAGATCGCGTAGACCATGATGTTTACCTGTCCCTCTTTCAGGCGCAGCTGGTAGAGGGCGAAGGCCAGCACGGCCAGGAGGATGCCGCTGAGCACGTAGGAGACCAGCAGGGAGCGAAGCATGGGTTTGGCAATTCCGTTTTCCATTTATTTTTCTCCTTTTACAGTTCTTATGGTCCAATATATTCCCCGGGATTGCGGGATATTCGCAATTTCCCGTTGCATGGGCCGCGATCCTGTGTTATAATTTCATGGAATTATATTTTGGAGTGAAAAGAGGAGGTGTCGCTATGAAGCGCGTTAAAACTTTAAATGCCAATACCCTGAAGGATACCATGAAGAAGGGCGGATGTGGCGAGTGCCAGACTTCCTGCCAGTCCGCATGCAAGACCTCTTGCACCGTTGGCAACCAGAGCTGCGAGAATGCAAACCGCTAACATGTACTGAATGTGATTGGTACAGGATTTTGATTGGTCAAAGCCCCTGTGGTCCGCCGGATTATGGGGGTTTTCTCATGTGTGTGAGCGTTGTCGGGACGCTTCGGAAAGAGAGTGTGTATTTGTGATTCATCAATTTTTGAATAATGGTTATCATATCGTGCTGGATGTGAACAGCGGTTCCGTGCATGTGGTGGACCCCGTGGTCTACGACGCGGTGACGGTGGTTTCGGAGCTGGTGCCGGAGCTGGACCGGCCGGAGAAGCTGGCGGATGAGGTCAAGGTCGAGGTGAGAAGCCGGCTGGCCGGGCGTTATCCCCTGGACGATGTGGAGGAGGCCCTGGAAGATATTCAGGAGCTGATCGATCTGGAACAGCTTTTGACTAAGGATATTTATAAGGACTTTGTGATGGATTTTAAGCGGCGTAAGACTGTGGTCAAGGCGCTGTGTCTGCATATCGCCCACGACTGCAACCTGGCCTGCAAGTATTGCTTTGCGGAGGAAGGGGAGTACCACGGACGGCGGGCTCTGATGAGCTACGAGGTGGGTAAAAAGGCCCTGGATTTCCTGATCGCCAATTCGGGCAGCAGGGAGCATTTGGAGGTGGACTTCTTCGGGGGCGAGCCGCTGATGAACTGGGATGTGGTGAAGCGCCTGGTGGAGTACGGGCGCTCTAAGGAGGCGGAGTTCCACAAGAAGTTCCGTTTCACCCTGACCACCAACGGCGTGCTGCTGAACGACGAGGTGATGGAGTTCTGCAACCGGGAGATGAGCAATGTGGTGCTGAGCCTGGACGGACGTCCGGAGGTCAACGACAAGATGCGCCCCTTCCGCAACGGCAAGGGCAGCTATGAGCTGATCGTGCCCAAGTTCCAGAAGTTCGCCGAGTTGAGGGATCAGAACAATTATTATGTGCGCGGGACCTTTACCCGCCACAATCTGGATTTCGCGGCGGACGTGCTGCACTACGCGGACCTGGGCTTCAAGCAGATGTCCATGGAGCCGGTGGTGGCTCCGCCGGAGGAGGATTACGCCATCCGTGAGGAGGATATTCCCCAGATTCTGGAAGAATATGACAAACTGGCACTGGAGTACATCAAGCGCAAGAAAGAGGGGAGAGGGTTCAATTTCTTCCACTTTATGCTGGATCTGAATGCCGGTCCCTGTGTGGCCAAGCGTCTGGCGGGCTGCGGCTCCGGCACCGAGTACCTGGCCGTGACGCCCTGGGGCGATTTATACCCCTGCCATCAATTTGTGGGAAATGAAAAGTTCCTGCTGGGAAATGTGGACACGGGCGTTGTGAACACGGAGATCCGGGACGAGTTCAAGATGTGCAATGTGTACGCAAAGGACAAATGTAAGGACTGCTTCGCCCGCTTCTATTGCAGCGGCGGCTGCGCGGCCAACGCTTACAATTTTAGCGATTCAATCACCGGCGCTTACGAGATCGGCTGCGAGATGCAGAAGAAGCGGATCGAATGCGCCATCATGATCAAGGCCGCCCTGGCGGACGACGAGGCGTGAGATCTATGGAATATAAAGTGATAACAAAGGACGGCCGGGCCAAGCGGGCGGAGATGAAGACCGTCCACGGCACCATCCAGACCCCGGTGTTCATGAACGTGGGCACGGTGGGCGCCATCAAGGGCGCGGTTTCCACCGACGACCTGCGCCAGATCGGCACCCAGGTGGAGCTCTCCAACACCTACCATCTGCATGTGCGCACCGGCGACAAGCTGATCCGGGAGTTCGGCGGCCTGCACCGGTTCATGAACTGGGACAGACCGATCCTGACGGACTCCGGCGGCTTTCAGGTGTTTTCCCTGACCAGTCTGAGAAAGATCAAGGAGGAAGGGGTCTATTTTAACTCCCACATCGACGGCCGCAAGATTTTTATGGGGCCGGAGGAGAGCATGCAGATCCAGTCCAACCTGGGTTCCACCATTGCCATGGCCTTTGACGAATGCCCGCCCAGCCATGCGGACGAGCAGTACATCCGCAATTCCGTGGAGCGGACCACCCGGTGGCTTGCCCGCTGCAAGGAGGAGATGGACCGGCTCAACGCTCTGCCGGACACTATCAACCGGGAACAGCTGCTCTTTGGCATCAACCAGGGAGGCGTGGTGGACAGCATCCGCACCTGGCACGCGGACGTGATCCGGGAAATGGACCTGGACGGCTACGCGGTGGGCGGCCTGGCGGTGGGCGAGAGCCACGAGGAAATGTACCACGTGCTGGACGTGACCGTGCCCCATCTGCCGGAGGAAAAGCCGGTGTACCTCATGGGCGTGGGCACCCCCGCCAATATCCTGGAGGCGGTGGACCGTGGCGTGGACTTCTTCGACTGCGTGTACCCGTCCCGGAACGGCCGGCACGGTCATGTGTACACCAACCATGGAAAGCTCAATCTGTTCAACCGGAAATACGAGCTGGACGCCCGTCCCATCGAGGAGGGCTGCGGCTGCCCGGCCTGCAGATCCTACAGCAGGGCGTATATCCGCCATCTGCTCAAGGCAAAAGAAATGCTGGGAATGCGATTATGCACCTTGCATAATTTGTATTTTTATAATACAATGATGGAAGAGATTCGCGACGCCATCGAGGAACACCGCTATGCCGACTATAAGATGAGGAAGCTGGCCGGTATGGAAGGGTCTCAGGAATAGCAATCGCCCGCCGGAAGGCGGCGGCCCATTGCATCCAGCAATCGCCCGCCGGAAAAGAAGCGGCCCATTGCATTCAGCAATCGCCCGCTCAAATGGCGGTCCGTTGCATTTATTATAAGCTACCGCGGCGAGGCGGCGGTAGGTGCGTGAAGGAGGAAACAAGCGATGACAAACAGTCCGATTTTCTGGGTTCTCTATGTGGTTCTGCTGCTGGGAATGCTGTACTTTATGGCGATCCGCCCGCAGAAGAAGGAGAAGCAGAGACAGCAGGAGCTGTTGAACAGCGTTGCAGTAGGGGATACCATACTGACATCCAGCGGCTTTTACGGTGTGATTATCGATATGACCGATGACACCGTGATTGTAGAGTTCGGCAACAACAAAAACTGTCGGATTCCCATGCAGAAAGCTGCGATCGTCCAGGTTGAGAAGCCTGAAGCGTAAGCGATGAGAGAGCCTGAGGACCGGACAAGTATCCGGTTCCCGGGCTTTTATCTTTTGTAATGGTTCAGACGGCTTTTGGTCTGTGCGGTTACTTATCATTTCAGGAAGGTGGAGAATAAAATGATTCGGAACATTGTATTTGACATGGGCGGCGTGCTGGTGGAGTACCAGCCGGATCGTGTGGTCCGGGAGTTCGTGGAGGACGAGGCAGAGCGCCGGGCGGTCTGTACCAGCGTGTTCGTGTCGCCGGAATGGATCATGCTGGACATGGGCGTGATCTCCGAGGAAGCGGCCCTGGCGCGCATGCAGGCCCGCCTGGACACGGATCACGCCAGGGAGATGGCGGCGAAATGCCTGGCTCACTGGCATGAATACAACATGTGGCCCAAGGAGGGGGCGGGAGATCTGGTCCGCTGGCTCAAGGATCAGGGCTACGGCATCTACCTGTGCTCCAACGCCTCGCTGCGGCTTCTGGACTGCTACCGCGACGTGATTCCGGGGATCGAGCTGTTCGACGGCGTGTTCTTCTCAGCGGAGGAGAAGTGCATGAAACCCCAAAAGGAAATGTACGCCCATCTGTTTGAGCGGTTTCACTTAAAACCCGAGGAGTGCTTCTTCGTGGACGATCTCCAGAACAACATCGACGGAGCCAGGGCCGTGGGCATGGACGGCTACTGCCTGGCGGACGGCGACTTGAAAAAGCTGTTTGAACACTTGAAAACGCTTCGATAACGGATAGAAAAAGCTCCATACCTTTCGGCATGGAGCTGTTTTCTTAGGATTTTCGGATTTTCAAAAAGGGTTGAAGGATAGTTGTTATTCGTGCATTTATTATGGTTATAGTATAGCATGCATTTCGCGGGAATGTTTGAATGTTCCTTGAATAGATTATTAAGAAATTCTTAAATTATCGTCTGAAGTCAGACTGAAAGTGGTTAGGAAACGTTAAAGGATCTGGAATTTAACGGAAAATTTATGGGTCAGGCTGCCAAAAATGATTTGGCGGTCCACAACCTCTCCCTTGCGGAACCAGCGGACTGGGACCGGAATATGCTAATAAAAAAGGGAGAAATTATAATGTGAATCAGGCGAGAAAAGAAATTCACTGTGATTCGGTTTACGAGATGGGGATCACAGGAGCCGGAGTCGGCGTTGCGGTGCTGGACACCGGAATTTATCCCCATGAAGATTTTGGCAACAGAGTAGTCGCATTTAAGGATTACGTTCATCATAGAGTCGGGCCATACGACGACAATGGCCACGGAACCCACATTGCCGCCATTATTGGCGGCAGTGGTGTTTCATCGGGAGGCGTTTACCGCGGGATTGCCCCCGGCTGCAGCCTGATTGCCGTCAAGGTTCTGGACAATAAAGGAAATGGATTCGCCTCCGACGTGCTGGCCGGGCTGGGCTGGATTCGGGAACATAAGGAGGAATACAATATACGGATCGTCAATATCTCCGTGGGCTCTCTTTCGCGGAGGGATATGACGGAAAATTCCGTGCTGGTCCGCGGCGTGGATGCGGCCTGGGACGACGGCCTGGTGGTCGTGGTGGCTGCGGGCAACCACGGGCCGGGCCGGATGACCATCACCACGCCGGGAATCAGCCGCAAGGTGATTACGGTGGGCTGCTCGGACGACTACAAGGAAGTGGATGTGATGGGCAACCGGATGGTGGACTATTCCGGCCGCGGCCCAACCCTGGCCTGCGTGAGCAAGCCGGATATCGTGGCGCCCGGCTCCGGAATCGTCAGCTGCTGCAACCAGCCAGCCCGCTACATGACCAAAAGCGGAACCAGCATGTCCACCCCCCTGGTCTCCGGCGCCATAGCCCTTCTGCTGGAGCGCTACCCCCATATGAGCAACAAGGACGTGAAAATGCGCCTGATGGAGCGGGCCGTGGACATGGGAATGCCCCACAACCAGCAGGGATGGGGAATGTTGGATGTGGAGCGTTTGGTGCTGTAATATGTTTTGGCGCCGCCTGCGAAGGCGGCGCCTTTTTCACCCTGCGGGATTTACCGCCGGTTAATCCCAGGACACGTTTCCGGCCATCTCGCCGATCAGGCCGGTAAATTCCTCAAAGCTTGCAGCCTTTTCCAGCAGCGCCACATTTCCGGCGGCGGACAGGATCTCCACCAGAAAGTCAAAGATACGACTGAAGATTCTGCGGTCGTCCTGATGGACGCCAATCATCAGCACCAGCTTTACAGCCGGCGCGCTCTCGCTCCACCGGACAGGCGGACGGTTGACGGACACGGAGATAAAACTGCGGTTTACATGCTGCGACATGGCATGGGGGACCGCTACCTCGTGGAATGCCGTGTTGGACATGCGCTCCCGCCGCAGAACTTCCTGTGTGAAGGTTTCGCGGGCAAAGCCCAGATCAATCGCATTGCGGCACATGGTCCGGATCAGATCCTGGGGATTCTGGTCCGTGCGGTTGCAGATAAAGCACTGCGGTGCGAAAAATTGCAGGAATTTCTGGTGGAAAAAAGCGTATTTTTTCAGTCGGCTGATCTCCTCCACCTGATTGCGAATCTGCTCAAAGTCCTGTTTCAGCGGAAATGGATTGATGACGATGCAGGGCTTTGGCAGGCGGGAACCCACCGTGCTTATGATCAGGTCGCTGTGGCAGGCGGTTGGAATATAGTCGTGGATGGATACGGTAAACTTTACAGCAAGAGACCCCTCGAAATATTTTTCCAGCAGTTCCACCGTCTTTTGATGGTAATCGTAGTAATTGGCATAGATAAAGGTGGCGGTGACCGGTTCCTGATTCATGCCGTAAAGGCAGGTGCACAGATGAAATGCGATGTACGCGATCTCATCCTCATCGATGTGGAGACCGAACCGGTGATCCAGAATATCGGCGATAAACACGGAGATATCGTGGATCAGGGGGTAGGTCCATTTGATCTTATCTTTTAAAGGGTTTTTGGCAGTCAGGTTTTTGCTGCTCCGAATAAACAGGTTTTTTAGGTGGAGCGTGAACTTTACAAAGAAGTCGTCGCTGAAGCCGTTTACCAGGTAATGCTCTTTCACCTGCTCCACAATGTAGCGGGCCGCCTCAATATACTCCTGTTCCACATACTGCTTCAGATTCTGCGGCGTGATGACCGAGGGATCCAGGATGGAGGTATTCTGGGAGAGGACCAGCTCCAGATCATGAAGTTCCAGAGGGCCGAAGCTCAGCGAAAACGTGGTCTGCAGATACTCCGAAAGATCCTTGATGGCGTACAGATAACGGCTGTCAGGCTCTGACGGACAAGTTGGGATTTCCTCGATACAGCAGCCGGACCGGACCCGCTGCACCACAATAAACATGTGCAGAAGCAGGTCGTCCAGCGCATAGTCATTCACAAAAACAGAGTGTTCGGAAAAGATACGTTTGATCGACGCGCGCACGGAACTGTCGTTAAAATCCTGGGTGAAGAAGGAATGAGGCTCTGTGCGCACCTTCTCCCAGCCACCCTGAAATAAGCATTCCTTCAAAAAGCGGCGCTTGTCCCGTTCATTGCCTTCCAGGACCACGGTTTCACGGTTTCGCCTCAGGGTCAGACCGTATCCCGCAGTATCCCGGCGTATTTTTCCGAGATCATTTTCAAGGGTCGGAACGCTTATAAACAGCGATTCAGCCAGGTCAAACACATTGCAGCCCCCGGGACTGCGCAAAAGCGCAGTGATAATGTGCTCGCCTCTCTGAGCGGGAAGGATGGGTAAGCTGTCCTCGGAAAGCCTGGGCCTGTCCGGAACCGGGGCGCGGGACAGACGGTAGCCTTTGTTGGAGGAGTCGATCAGCGGCTGCGTTTCCGACGACCGGTTGATCGCGGCTACATAGCTGCGAATCTGACGGCCGGACACGCCGAAATACCGGGCCAGATCCCGGGCGGCGACCCAGTCGCGTTTCTGATCCAAATAATCCAGAAGTTGCTCATAGCGCTCATTTCCCATGACATACCCCTCCATACAATCCCCCAATATTACAAGTATATTATAGGAGAATCCCATCGGAATTGCAAATATTCTGACTTCCTTCTGGGCGGAAGTCGATTTATTTGAATAAATTCAGCGCTTTTTGTAGAATGAGACTGTAAACGAGAGCAGAAAGCGGAAAGGGGGGAGTGGACATGCAGGTAGTCAGCGCGAGAGTGACGGAACCGGTGGGGTTTCATGCCAGACCGGCGGCAGTAGCGGTCACCCAGGCAGGCCGGTTTAAGTGCAGTGTGGAACTGCGCTACAAGGACCGGACGGCGGACATGAAATCTATTATCCAAATCATGAAAATGGGAATCCCGTGGGATGCGCAGATTGAAATCTGCTGCGCAGGCGAGGACGAGAAGGAAGCTGCGGAGGTGATCGGCAGAACCATGCGGGAAAAAGGATTGATCGAATAGGAGAGGAGGAGATTGGCATGAAGCGGATTTTGATTATCTGTGGGGCAGGGGCATCCAGTGGGTTTATGGCCAAAAACATCCGCAAGGTGGTGAAAGAACGGAACCTGGAGTACAGTTTCATGGCCAGAAGCGACTCTGAGGTGGACGAGTATATTGGGGAGATTGATATGCTGCTGCTGGGGCCGCACCTGAAATATATGTATCAGGATATGGTGGAGTATGCCAGGCCCTATGGCGTTCCGGTCCATGTGATTGACCAGAAGGCTTATGGAACGCTGGATGGGGCCGCCATTGTGGATTTTGTAGTGAAAGAACTGGGAAAATAACAAATTACAGTAGGAGGGGGATATCATATATGGATCAATTTATGACTTGGATGACGGAGCGCTTTGCGCCAAGAATGAACCGGCTGGCCCGAAACGCCTATGTCGCGGCGCTTCAGGATGCGATTTTGACGACGATGCCTTTGATTTTCATCGGCACGTTTGCCACGATCATGGACGTGGTCCGGGAGTTGGTGCCTTCCTGGCCGGACTTCAGCGCGTTTAACACCTACACCTTTGGGCTGCTGTCCCTGTTTCTGGCCTTTCTCATTCCGTATTCCCTGATGGAAAAGAAAAAGCAGAAGCAGACCAGGCGGCAGGCGGGGCTGGCCGGTATCGCGTTTTTTATGATGATCATCAGTCCGGAATTTACAGACGGAAATATTGTGGTCAAATTCAGCGCCCTGGGGGCAGGCGGCATGATCGCGGCCATTGTGGCCGGCGTATTTGTGGGTTTTGTGATGAGCAGCTTTGGAAAGCTCCATCTGTTTAAGGAGGATTCCGCGCTGCCGGATTTCGTCACGGTCTGGTTTGACACCCTGATTCCCATCAGTCTGATTATCGTGGTGGGCTGGGTGCTGGTAACGCTTATGGGCTGGAACATTTTCGACATGATTACGAATTTCTTCATGCCGCTGGTATCCCTTGGGGAATCCTTCGGTGGGTTTGTCATCCTGAATTTCCTTTCCATGGCGTTCCTGTACTCATTTGGAATCTCCACCTGGGTGCTGTACCCCATTTTATCGGTAGTGGCGCTGTCCGGCATCGCCGCGAATATGGACGCTGCCGCCGCCGGCATGGCTGCGGTTAACATCCACGTCTATGAGGTCACATGGATCATGACCATCGGTGGTGGAGGCGCTACCTTTGCGCTGGCGATTATGCTGTGTTTCCTGTCAAAATCCCACCGGCTGAAAATGATGGGTAAGACCGTGATCGGTCCCTCCATCTTCAATATCAATGAGCCGCTGGTGTATGGGACGCCCATCACCTTCAACCCCATTTTGATGATTCCCATGTGGATTGCCGGGCTGGTCTGCCCGATTATCACCTGGCTGACCTTCTATTTCGGCCTCGTGCCCATCCCGACGCGGGTATTTGAAATGTGGTATCTGCCGAAATTTATATTTGCCTATTTTTCCACCGGTTCCATACGCGGGACGGTTCTGGCAGTGGTGCTGTTCGCCGTGTCGTGGCTGATTTATTATCCGTTTTTTAAAGTCTATGATAAGCAGGTATACGAGGAAGAGCAGGCAGCGTTAAAACAGGAATCTGAGTGAGGAACCCATATGTCAAATGTTGAGAATATTAATCTGGCATCCATGAACATGATACTGAGTGCGGGAAATGCCAGGGAACTGTATAATCAGTCTATGGATTGCGTTGAAAAGGGGGATTTTGCAGAGGGAGAACGGCTCCTGGCCCGGGCGGAGCAGGAGATCACCGAGGCCCACAAACTGCAGACCCGTCTGCTGCAGGAGGCCATCGAGGAAGAACATCCCATGATCACGGTGCTAATGGTCCATGCACAGGACACGATTATGGCGGTGGACAGCGAGATACGGCTGATCCGCAGGCTTCAAAAGCTGTACCGGAATCTGGCCTGTGGGAAGGAGGAAGAGGGATGAATTTAAAAAGAGAGTTTCCCGATAATTTTCTGTGGGGCGGGGCCATTGCGGCCAATCAGGCCGAGGGCGCATGGGATCTGGACGGCAAGGGCCCCAGCGCCGCTGACATAGAGGAACTGCCGGACTGCTACAGCCGGACCTCCATTTTTAACTTTACACACACGCCGGAGGACATCCGCCGCCATTTGGAGGACTGGAGCGGCAATTATCCCCGCAGGCGAGGGATTGATTTCTACCATACATACCCGGACGATCTGGCGCTTATGAAGGAAATGGGGTTCAAGTGCTTCCGGACGTCCATTGCGTGGACGAGGATTTTCCCGCGGGGAGACGAGGAAACGCCCAATGAGGCGGGCCTGGAATTTTACGACCGCCTGATCGATGAGATTGTCCGGGACGGAATGGAGCCCATTATCACTCTGTCCCACTATGAGACGCCCCTGGCCCTGATTACGGAATACGGGGGTTGGTATAACCGTAAGACCATTGGGTTTTTCCTGCGGTTTGCAGAGACTGTGATGAAGCGCTATGAACATAAGGTAAAATACTGGATTGTGATCAACCAGATCAACAGCTTTGACTGGGGAGCCGAATTCCCGGGATTGGGGCTGACGTTGAACAGCCATGAAAATATGGAGGAGGCCAGGTACCAAAGCCTTCATCACCAGTTTGTGGCCAGCGCTCTGGTAAAACAGTTCGCCGGATCGCTGGACGGGGAAATGATGATCGGCTGCATGAACGGAAGCCGGATGTATTATCCCCTGACCTGCCACCCGGACGATGTGATGGCCGCGTGCAGAGGAAATCAGATGAACCAGTATTTTTACGGGGATGTTTTGATACGCGGGGAGTATCCGGGATATGCGCTGAGGTTTTTCGACGAGCAGGGATATCGGATTGTGATGGAAGAGGGGGATGAACGGCTGCTTAGGGAAAATACCGCGGATTTCTTTGCCTTCAGCTATTATTGTACCAGCACCATGAGCGCCGGTGAGGGCGTTACGGAAAATCCGCAGCTGGACCGTACCATGTACGGCTGGGCCGTTGACCCGGCAGGCCTCAGGCATTCCCTCAACCAGTTCTGGGACCGATGGCAGGTACCGCTGTTTGTGGCGGAAAATGGCTTGGGCACCCATGATCAGCTGGAAGGAGACGAGGTGCACGACGATTACCGGGTGGAGTACCTCAGCGCCCATCTGCGCTCAATCCGGGAAGCGATCCGGGATGGGGTGAATTGCTTTGGGTACGCGGCCTGGGCGCCCATCGATATTATCAGCTGTTCCCAGGGGGAGATGGACAAGCGATATGGATTTATCTATGTGGATCTGGATAATTTCGGGAAGGGAAGCGGACACCGGATCCGCAAGGACAGCTTCTACTGGTACAGGGATGTGATCAAAACAAACGGGGCCGCTCTATAGGGGCCCCGCAGAAACGATTATTTTATTATCATTATAAGACGGTTTACGCCTCCCACCGCCCCGAAGCCCCGCAGGGCAGCACCAGGCCGGTCTGGGTGACAGGCAGGCCGATCTCCTCGGCGCGCACGGTTCCGCCGCGGGAGGCGGCCACCTCCACGCCCAGCAGGTAGGAGAGCACGGCCGGGGCCAGGCCGGTGGTGTAGGAGTTGATCAGGAAAAACAGGGGCTGGTCGGAGAGCAGCTGGGCGCATAGCCTGACCAGCGGATGGATGGCATCTTCGATCTTCCAGATTTCACCCTTGGGCCCGCGTCCATAAGAGGGCGGGTCCATAATCACGGCGTCGTAGTGGTTCCCGCGGCGAATCTCCCGCTCCACGAATTTCACGCAGTCGTCCACGATCCAGCGGATGGGTTTGTCCGCCAGGCCGGAGGAGGCCGCGTTCTCCTTGGCCCAGCCAACCATTCCTTTGGAGGCGTCCACGTGGGTGACGGCCGCTCCGGCCTGCGCCGCCGCCAGGGTGGCTCCGCCGGTGTAGGCGAAGAGGTTCAGCACCTTCACGGGCCGGCCGGCCTCGCGGATTTTGGCGCCGAACCAGTCCCAGTTGGCGGCCTGCTCCGGGAACAGTCCGGTATGCTTAAAGCTGAAGGGCTTCAGATTGAACGTGAGCCCTTTGTATCCGATGGTCCACTGCTGGGGCAGATCGAAAAACTCCCACTCGCCGCCGCCCTTGCTGCTGCGGTGGTAGTGTCCGTTCATCTGCTTCCAGCCCTTGTGGGCCCGGGGCGTGTCCCAGATCACCTGGGGGTCCGGCCGGACCAGCAGATAATTCCCCCAGCGCTCCAGTTTTTCACCATTTGAACAATCGATTACCTCATAATCTTTCCATTGATCTGCAAGCCACATATAATCGCTTAACCTCATTTCTTAAGTTTATTTCTTCTATATCGTAAGTTTCATTCAATATCAGTCCCATAAGTATAGTCCAAGGATGCCTGAAACGTCAAGTATTGCGGATGTTTTCGTGAAAATGTGGGGGTTTTTTGCGACTGATTATGGTTTCGGCAGCGTCCGGGCTATCTTCCTGACCGAAAAAGCCGGTCAGGAAGCATCGGATGTCCATCCGATGGGGAAAATGGTACGAAAAGCGGCTTACAAGCGAGCTTGACGCTGCTTTTTGTACCATTTTTCCCGCCCTATAGACTGTTATTTAAATTGTAATAGAATTGAAAGATAAATATTGTTGCTTAATTGGAGGTCCCTTGATACAATATATCATAGGATTACCGGATGCCTGCCTGGGGGTTTTCAGGTGGCTTCGGTGGAGTGCAAATCGGGAATAGGAGTTGAGCTTATGAAGAGAAGAACCGTGGCGGTGTGGATACTGGCACTGGTGTTATCGCTGGGGACAGCCACCTTGTCCGCTATGGCCGCAGAGGGATGGAAGCAGGAGAGCAACGGCTGGGTGTATCTGGATTCCCATGGGGACCGCGTGTACAACGCGTGGAAGAAGGGAGCCGACAACCTCTGGCGCTACCTGGATGGCGACGGCGTGATGGCGACCAACTGCTGGGTGGACACGGATTACTACGTGGACGGCGACGGTATCATGTATACCGAGAAGTGGCTGAAGGTTACCAACGACGAGGGCGAGTACGAGTGGTATTACTTCGGCAGCAGCGGCAAGGCCATCAAGGATACCTGGAAGAAGATCAATGACAAGTGGTATCATTTTGACGACGACGGCAAGCTGGAAGTCGGATGGATTTTGGATGATATGTATTACTGCGGTGAGGACGGAGTTATGCGGACGGGCTGGCAGAAGTTGTATCCGCCGGATGGCGATGATTACGACAGCAACCGCGTAACTCCCAGTTTTGACAGTCTGGACGACGATGACGGGCGAAACTGGTATTACTTCTCATCCAGCGGCAAGAAGTACGTGCCGGACGACGACAGCGGCGATTACGGGGCCAGGAAGATCGAGGGGACCTACTACTGTTTTGACCAGGACGGCGCCATGCAGACCGGCTGGAAGAACGTGAGATCCGGCAGCAGCGATTCCATTGAGGATTACATGTACTTCGGTTCCGACGGCAAGGCCAAGATCGGCTGGTATTCCATCGAACCTCCGGAAGACCTGGAAGGCTACGACGGGGATGTGGAGTGGTTCTACTTCTCAAACAGCGGAAAGCCGAGAGCGGCTGATTCGGACAGGCTTACGGTCAATGATCTCTGGAAGGTCAACGGGAGAAGCTATCTGTTCAACAACAAAGGCAACCCGGTACACGGTTTGCAGAAGGTATACACCGGCGGGGACAGCTGGACCGCTTTTTATTTTGGGGATAAAAACACCAGCAATGTTCAAAAAGGGAAAATGAAGATTACCGAAGGGGATGGAAGCCGTTCGGATTTTTATTTTGCTGATAACGGCCGCGGTTACACCGGCGTGAAGGACAACCATCTCTACTACGCCGGTAAGCTTCAGGAAGCCACGGACGGCTCCAAGTATATGTGCTACCGCGTAAACGGCAACAACTACGTGGTCAATTCCTCCGGCAAAATCATGAAGAACAGTAACGTCAAGAATTCCGACGGCGTCAAGTTCACCACCAGCAGCAGCGGTACGCTGCAGAAGGCGGACGACGACACGGATATCGACGGATACGTCAACGACCCGGTGGAGCCGGTTTGGGATGAGGATTGACAGTCCCTATTATATAGAAGAAACGCACCCGCCATTTCGATGGCGGGTGTTTTGCTGTCCGCCATCGAATGTCTGGGAAGGAATCAAAAGCTGGCTCAAAAAGCGTGCCAAAAAAATTAAAAAAAGACTTGCATCTAAAAAAAAAGTGTGCTATGATAACAAGGCTGTGGCATGATAGCTGTGAAGCGAGAGGTTGCTGACCACAAAGTGGGCAGGTTTTCCGTGGAGCGAATGTCAAGTTAGGAAACTGGCGACAAGTCACTGTACCAATTAAAGAAGCTGCGAAAATGCAATGCAAGGAACAGCATCAGTGTGTAGTCCTTAGGACACACACGGAAACGTGTACAGTCACCGCTTGTCGTACTTGGTTTAAAAGTGCGAAAAGGAGGCGACTTTTTTTATGGCAAGTCAAGTAATGAGAATCACATTGAAGGCTTATGATCATCAGTTAGTAGATCAGTCCGCCAGCAAAATCATCGAGACCGTAAAGAAAACAGGATCTCAGGTGAGCGGACCGGTGCCGTTACCCACCAAGAAAGAGGTAGTAACGATTCTGCGTGCGGTTCATAAGTACAAAGATTCCAGAGAGCAGTTCGAGCAGAGAACTCACAAGAGACTGATCGACATCATCTCCCCGAATCAGAAGGCTGTCGAGGCCCTGTCCAGACTGGAAATGCCCGCTGGCGTGTACATCGACATCAAGATGAAAACGAAATAATCGGAGATTATCGAGTTTTCAGACAAACATGTTTATATCCTGAAGGGTTTAGATATAGAAGCAACACTGGCAATTCCTGTTGGGAATCAACATACCGCAAGGCGGTTCATAGTGTTCCACGTATATTAGACTGTTCTAGGATGAATGCGAAAGCATTCCGCTGTAGATCATGAAACAGGAGGTAAGACAATGAAGAAAGCGATTTTAGCAACAAAAGTCGGAATGACCCAGATCTTCGATGAGAATGGCGTGTTAATTCCGGTAACCGTGCTTCAGGCTGGTCCCTGTGTTGTTACCCAGGTAAAGACGGTTGACAACGACGGTTACAAAGCAGTACAGGTTGGTTTCGTTGACAAGCGCGACAAGCTGGTTAACAAGCCGCAGAAGGGCCACTTTGACAAGGCCGGCGTTTCTTACAAGAGATATGTGAGAGAGCTGAGATTAGAGAATGCGGAAGAGTATTCCGTAAAAGACGAGATTAAGGCAGACATCTTCGCCCAGGGCGACAAGATCGACGCTACCGCTATTTCCAAAGGTAAAGGCTTCCAGGGCGCTATCAAGAGATATGGCCAGTCCAGAGGACCCATGGCTCACGGTTCCAAGTTCCACCGTCATCAGGGTTCCAACGGCTCCGCCACCACTCCCGGCCGCGTATTCAAGGGCAAAGGAATGCCTGGTCAGATGGGCAACAAGCAGATCACCATTCAGAATCTGGAAGTTGTCAAGGTTGACACTGAGAACAACCTGCTTCTGATCAAGGGTGCTGTTCCGGGACCGAAGAAGTCTCTGGTAACAATCAAAGAAACCGTTAAGGTTGAACGGTAAGCTTTTATAGGAAAGGAGGAACACACAGATGGCAAACGTATCTGTTTACAATATGGAAGGCAAAGAAGTTGGCAGCATGGAGCTGAACGATGCAGTGTTCGGTGTTGAAGTAAACGAGCACCTGGTACATCTTGCAGTGGTTGCCCAGCTGGCGAACAAGCGTCAGGGAACTCAGAAAGCCAAGACCCGTTCTGAGGTATCCGGCGGCGGCAGAAAGCCGTGGAGACAGAAAGGAACCGGTCATGCAAGACAGGGTTCAACCAGATCTCCGCAGTGGAAGGGCGGCGGCGTCGTATTCGCTCCCGTACCGAGAGATTACACCATCACACTGAACAAGAAAGAGAAGAGGGCTGCTCTGAAGTCCGCACTGACCAGCCGTGTTCAGGGAGGCAAGTTCATCGTTGTGGATGAGCTGAAGTTTGACGAGATCAAGACCAAGAAGTTCCAGAATGTTATGGATAACCTGAAAGTAAACAAGGCTCTGGTAGTTCTGGCCGACAACGATCAGAACGCTGTATTATCCGCCAGAAACATCGCGGACGTAAAGACCACCCAGGTTAACACCATGAACGTATACGACATTCTGAAGTACAGCACAGTAGTTGCCACCAAGGCTGCTGTTGCAACCATCGAGGAGGTGTACGCATAATGGCAGACATTAAATATTATGACGTCATTTTGAAGCCGGTGATCACTGAGAAGAGCATGAACGCCATGACTGACAAGAAGTACACATTCATGGTACATGTAGACGCCAACAAGGCGATGATCAAAGAAGCGGTTGAGAAGATGTTCCCGGGAACCAAGGTTGCCAGCGTGAACACCATGAACTGCGAAGGCAAGGTTAAGAGAAGAGGCATGACCTACGGCAAGACCGCTGCTTCCAAGAAGGCGATCGTGAAACTGACCGAGGACAGCAAGGAAATCGAGATCTTCCAGGGCCTGTAATCCGGAAGACATCAACCCACCGGGCCACCCCGGTCGGAGAACTTATACGACGCTTCAGCTTATGTCGTGAAAAGAAATAGAAAAGGAGTTAAATGTCATGGGAATTAAGAAGTATAATGCTTATACACCTTCCAGAAGACATATGACCGGTTTGGATTTCAAGGAAATCACCAAGAGCACTCCCGAGAAAGCTCTGGTAGTGTCCCTGGACAAGAACGCTGGTCGTAACAATCAGGGTAAAATCACTGTTCGCCACAGAGGCGGCGGCAGCAGAAGAAAATACAGAGTGATCGACTTCAAGAGAAACAGCAAAGACGGAATTCCGGCAACTGTTATCGGCATTGAGTACGATCCCAACAGAACCGCTAACATCGCGCTGATCTGCTATGTGGACGGAACCAAGTCCTACATCCTGGCTCCCCAGGGCTTAACGGACGGCATGAAGGTTATGAGCGGCGAGAACGCAGAGGCAAAGGTTGGCAACTGCTTACCGCTGGCAAACATCCCGGTTGGTGCGCAGATCCACAACATCGAGTTATATCCCGGCAAGGGCGGCCAGCTGGTTCGTTCCGCAGGCAATGCGGCGCAGCTGATGGCAAAGGAAGGCAAGTATGCCACCCTGCGTTTACCGTCCGGTGAAATGAGAATGGTTCCGATCATCTGCCGCGCTACCATCGGCGTAGTTGGCAATGGCGAACACTCCCTGATCAACATTGGTAAAGCTGGAAGAAAGCGCAACATGGGCTTCCGTCCCACCGTTCGCGGTTCCGTAATGAACCCCAATGACCATCCCCACGGTGGTGGTGAAGGTAAGTGTGGTATCGGTCGTCCCGGTCCCTGCACTCCTTGGGGCAAACCTGCTCTGGGCTTAAAGACCAGAAAGAAAAACAAGCAGTCTAACAAGTTGATCGTAAGAAGACGCGATGGCAAAACCATCAAATAGTTAAAGGAGGTTAAGAACACATGGCTCGTTCACTGAAAAAAGGACCATTTGCAGATGCGCATCTGTTAAAGAAAGTAGACGCTATGAATGCAGCAGGACAGAAGCAGGTAATCAAGACCTGGTCCCGCCGTTCTACAATCTTCCCCCAGATGGTTGGTCACACAATCGCAGTTCATGACGGCAGAAAACACGTGCCGGTATACGTCACCGAGGATATGGTTGGTCATAAGCTCGGCGAGTTCGTCGCTACCAGAACCTACAGAGGCCACGGCAAAGACGAGAAAAAGTCCGGAGTTAGAAAGTAATTCGCAGGTAAGTTTGAAAGGAGGTTTTACCAATGGCAAAAGGTCATAGATCCCAAGTCAAGAGAGAGAGAAATGCCCAGAAGGATACAAGACCCAGCGCAAAACTGTCTTACGCTAGAGTATCTGTCCAGAAGGCTTGTTTCGTATTAGATGCCATCAGAGGCAAAGATGTTCAGACAGCACTTGGTATTGTAACTTACAATCCCAGATATGCTTCCAGCTTAATCAAGAAATTACTGGAGTCGGCAGTCGCAAACGCTGAGAACAACAACGGCATGAGCGCCGAGAACCTGTATGTGGAGGAGTGCTACGCAAACCAGGGCCCGACCATGAAGAGAGTTAGACCGAGAGCGCAGGGACGTGCTTACAGAATCGAAAAGAGAATGAGCCACATCACTGTTGTTCTGAATGAGAGATAAAGGAGGCAAATATGGGACAGAAAGTTAATCCACACGGCTTAAGAGTCGGTGTTATTAAAGACTGGGATTCCAAGTGGTATGCGGAAGCTGACTTCGCAGACTGTCTGGTAGAAGACTATAACATCAGAAAGTTCCTGAAAAAGAGATTATACAGCGCCGGTATTTCCAAGATCGAGATCGAGCGCGCTTCCGACAGAGTGAAGGTGATCATCTACACCGCGAAGCCGGGCGTTGTAATCGGCAAGGGCGGCGCTGAGATCGAGAAGCTGAAGAAGGAAGTTCAGAAGCTGACCGACAAGAAGCTGTTCATCGATATCAAAGAGATCAAGAGACCGGACAAAGACGCTCAGCTGGTTGCGGAATCCATCGCACAGCAGCTGGAGAACCGTACTTCCTTCCGTCGCGCCATGAAGTCCACCATGGGCAGAACCATGAAGACCGGCGTTAAGGGAATCAAGACCGCTGTTGGCGGACGTTTAGGCGGAGCCGACATCGCGCGTACCGAGTTCTACAGCGAGGGCACCATCCCGCTTCAGACATTAAGAGCAGATATTGACTATGGTTTCGCTGAGGCAGATACGACCTACGGCAAGCTTGGCGTTAAGGTTTGGATCTACAAAGGCGAGGTACTTCCTACTAAAGGAAACAAGGAAGGGAGCGATAAATAATGTTAATGCCTAAGAGAGTTAAGCGTCGTAAACAGTTCCGTGGATCCATGGCCGGCAAAGCATTAAGAGGCAATAAGATCTCCAACGGTGAGTACGGTTTAGTCGCTACTGAGCCGTGCTGGATCAAGTCCAACCAGATCGAGGCGGCCCGTGTTGCCATGACCCGTTATATCAAGCGTGGCGGCCAGGTTTGGATCAAGATTTTCCCGGATAAGCCCGTAACAGCAAAGCCCGCTGAGACCCGTATGGGTTCCGGTAAAGGCGCTCTGGAGTACTGGGTAGCAGTTGTAAAGCCCGGCCGTGTATTATTTGAGATTGCTGGCGTACCAGAAGAAACAGCAAGAGAAGCTCTGCGTCTTGCAATGCATAAACTGCCCTGCAAGTGCAAAATCGCTTCCAAGGCAGATTTAGAAGGCGGTGATAACAGTGAAAACTAATAAATTTGTAGAAGAGTTAAAGGCGAAGTCCGTAAAAGAGCTGAGCGACGAGTTAGTAGCTGCGAAGAAGGAACTGTTCAACCTGAGATTCCAGAATGCAACCAATCAGTTAGATAACACATCCAGAATCAAAGACGTGCGCAAAAACATTGCCAGAATTCAGACTGTTATCACTGAAAAGGCGAATGCTTAATGAAAGGAGAACTTACCGTGGAAAGAAACTTAAGAAAGACTCGTACCGGTAAAGTGGTCAGCAACAAGATGGACAAAACCGTTGTTGTGGCGATTGAAGACCATGTAAAACATCCTGTGATCGGTAAGATTGTTAAAAAGACCGTTAAGTTGAAAGCGCATGACGAGAAAAATGAGTGCAATATCGGCGATACTGTTAAAGTAATGGAAACAAGACCTCTGTCCAAGGACAAGAGATGGAGACTTGTAGAGATTATCGAGAAAGCAAGATAAGCAGGAAGGAGTAACAGGTATGGTTCAGCAGGAAACAAGACTTAAGGTTGCCGACAATACCGGTGCAAAGGAACTTCTCTGCATCCGTGTGTTAGGCGGTTCAACCAGAAGATATGCAAATATTGGTGATATCATCGTTGCTTCGGTCAAAGATGCAACACCTGGTGGTGTTGTAAAGAAGGGCGATGTTGTTAAGGCTGTAGTAGTCCGCTCCAAAAAGGGCGTTCGCCGTAAAGACGGTTCTTACATCAAGTTTGATGAGAACGCAGCAGTTGTGATCAAGGATGACAAGACTCCCAGAGGAACTCGTATCTTTGGGCCGGTTGCCAGAGAATTGAGAGATAAGCAGTTCATGAAGATTGTCTCCCTGGCTCCGGAAGTATTATAAGGGGGTGTCCACTGTGCATAAAATCAAAAAAGACGATTTAGTAGTAGTAATTGCTGGTAAAGATAAAGATAAGCAGGGAAAAGTGATCTCTGTAGATACCAAGAATGACACTGTGCTCGTTCAGGGCTGCAACATGGTTACCAAGCACACCAAACCGGCTGCAGGCAGCCCCCAGGGCGGCATCGTGAACAAGGAAGCTCCCATGGACATCTCCAATGTCATGCTGGTAGTTGACGGCAAGGCGACCAGAGTCGGCTTCGAAGTGAAGGACGGCAAGAAGGTCCGCGTTGCGAAGAAGACCGGCAAAGTGATTGATTAATTCAGGAGAGGAGGAAACTTACGTTGGCTAGATTAAAAGAACAGTATCAGAACGAGATCGTAGACGCTCTGATCAAAAAATTCGGATATAAGAATATCATGGAAGTGCCGAAGCTGGATAAGATTGTGATCAATATGGGCGTCGGCGAAGCGAAGGAAAATGCCAAGGTTCTGGATTCTGCTGTAAGAGACATGGAGATCATTTCCGGTCAGAAGGCAATCACCACCAAGGCGAAGAAGTCTGTTGCTAACTTCAAACTCCGTGAAGGTATGGCGATCGGCTGTAAGGTTACCCTGCGCGGCAAGAGAATGTACGAATTCCTGGATCGCCTGGTAAACCTGGCACTGCCCCGTGTACGTGACTTCAGAGGTGTTAACCCTAACGCATTTGATGGCAGAGGAAACTACGCGCTCGGTATCAAAGAGCAGCTGATCTTCCCCGAGATTGAATACGATAAAGTTGACAAGGTAAGAGGTATGGACATCATCTTCGTTACCACCGCTAAGACGGACGAAGAAGCTCGTGAACTTTTGACATTATTCAACATGCCGTTTGCTAAATAGTTAGGAGGAAATTTTTCATGGCTAAGACTTCAATGAAGATTAAACAGCAGCGTCCTGCTAAGTTCTCGTCCAGAGAGTACAACCGCTGCAGAATCTGTGGTCGTCCACATGCATATTTGAGAAAATATGGCATCTGCAGAATTTGCTTCCGCGAACTGGCTTACAAGGGTCAGATCCCGGGTGTTAAGAAGGCAAGTTGGTAATCTGGTAAAGAAAAGGAAGGAGGCAATTTAAAATGACAATGAGCGATCCGATTGCAGATATGCTTACAAGAATCCGTAACGCAAACACTGCAAAACATGATACAGTAGACGTACCTTCATCCAAGATGAAATTAGCTATCGCTGATATCCTGGTAAAAGAGGGTTATGTTGCCAAGTACGATCTGGTCGAGGATGGCGGTTTTCAGACGATCCGCATGACCTTAAAGTACGGCAAAGATAAGAACGAGAAGATCATTTCCGGTATCAAGAGAATTTCCAAGCCCGGCCTGCGCGTTTACGCAAACAAGGAAGAGCTGCCGAGAGTACTGGGTGGTCTGGGCACCGCAATCATTTCCACCAACCAGGGCGTGATCACCGACAAGGAAGCACGTCAGCTGGGCGTTGGCGGAGAAGTTCTGGCGTTCGTTTGGTGATGAAACTTCGACGATACTAAGCTCGAAAAGACCTCGCTAAGTATCGCGAAGTGCTTTCGCACTAAGCACCCTGGAATACGGGCGCTAAGTGCTCAATGCAACTGAAAACAGAAGAGGCGCAGATGCCTCTTCCGAGAATTTAAGTAGGAGGTAATACGGCATGTCACGTATCGGAAGAATGCCAATCGCGGTTCCGGCAGGTGTAACTGTTACAATCGCAGAAGGAAATAAAGTGACTGTAAAAGGTCCCAAGGGAACATTAGAGAGAGAACTCCCCGTAGAGATGTCCATCGAAGAGAAGGACGGACAGATTATCGTAAGCAGACCCAACGACTTGAAGAAGATGAAATCCCTTCATGGTCTGACCAGAACTCTGGTGAACAACATGATCACCGGCGTAACTGAGGGTTATCAGAAGGTTCTGGAAGTAAACGGCGTTGGTTACAGAGCTGCGAAGCAGGGCAAGAAGCTGACCCTGAACCTGGGCTATTCCCATCCGGTTGAGATGGAAGATCCCGAGGGCATCGAGACTGTAATGGAAGGCCAGAACAAGATCATCGTTAAGGGTATCAGCAAAGAAAAAGTAGGCCAATACGCTGCTGAAATCAGAGACAAGAGAAGACCTGAGCCGTACAAGGGCAAAGGTATTAAGTATGCTGACGAGGTTATCAGACGTAAAGTTGGTAAGACTGGTAAGAAATAATTAAGGAGAGTGTAAAAATGGTTAACAAACAGTCGAGAAGCGAAATTCGCGTAAAAAAGCACAACAGAATGCGTAACCGTTTTGCTGGCACAGCAGAGAGACCGCGTCTGGCAGTGTTTAGAAGTAATAATCATATGTATGCTCAAATTATCGACGATACGGTTGGTAACACCTTAGTTGCAGCTTCTACAGTGGAGAAGGACGTTAAGTCCGAGCTGGAGAAGACCAATGACAAGGCTGCGGCAGCATATGTAGGCACCGTGATTGCAAAGAGAGCCCTTGAAAAAGGTATCAAGGAAGTTGTTTTCGACAGAGGCGGCTTTATATATCAGGGTAAGATTCAGGCATTAGCAGATGCAGCCCGCGAGGCTGGTCTGGATTTCTAAGTAGGAGAGGAGAAAGAGCATGAAGCGTACAATTATTGAAGCCAGTCAGTTGGAGCTGAATGATAAGGTTGTAGCCATCAAGAGAGTTTCCAAGACTGTTAAAGGTGGACGTACCATGAGATTTTCCGCTCTGGTGGTAGTTGGCGACGGCAACGGCCATGTCGGCGTGGGTACGGGTAAAGCCGGAGAGGTTCCGGAAGCCATCCGCAAAGGCAAAGAGGCTGCCGTTAAGAACCTGGTAGAGATCCCCATCGATGAGAACAAGAGCATTCCTCATGACTTTATCGGAAAGTTTGGCAGCGCCAGCGTTCTGTTAAAGAGAGCTCCCGAAGGTACCGGTATCATCGCCGGAGGCCCGGCCCGTGCGGTTGTGGAGCTGGCAGGAATCAAGAATATTCGTACCAAGTCTCTGGGTTCCAATAACAAAACAAACGTTGTTCTGGCAACCCTTAGCGGTTTGACCTCGTTAAAGACTCCTGAGGAGTTCGCAAGACTGCGCGGCAAATCTGTGGATGAGATTCTGGGCTAATAGGAGGAAATAGACATGGCAGAGAAGTTAAAAATCACATTAGTCAAGTCCCCTATCGGCGCTGTTCCGAAGCAGAAAGCAACTGTTGAGGCCCTCGGACTGAGGAAGCTGAACAAGACAGTTGAGATGCCGGACAACGGTGCTGTCAGAGGCATGATTCAGAATGTAAGACATTTAGTAAAAGTTGAAGAAATCTAATCAGACAAAGTAAGGAGGTGCAGTCATGGAGTTATCTAATTTACAGCCTGCTGCAGGTTCAAAGCATAGCGACAATTTCAGAAAAGGACGCGGCCACGCTTCAGGTAACGGTAAGACAGCCGGTAAGGGCCATAAGGGTCAGAAAGCTCGTTCCGGAGCAACCAGACCGGGCTTTGAAGGCGGCCAGATGCCGTTATACAGACGTTTGCCGAAACGCGGTTTCACCAACATTAATTCAAAGACCATCATCGGAATTAACGTAAGCGCGCTGGAGAAATTTGAGAACGATTCCGTAGTGACAGTAGAGACCCTGCTGGAGTCCGGAATTGTCAAGAATCCCAGAGACGGCGTTAAGATCCTTGGAAACGGAGAATTAACCAAAAAGCTTACCGTAAAGGTTAATGCATTCAGCGAAGGTGCAAAGGCTAAGATTGAAGCTTTAGGTGGAACCTGCGAGGTGATCTAATGTTTAAAACAATCAGGAATGCATTTAAGGTGAAGGAGCTCAAAAGCAAGCTCCTCTACACCTTTATGATGCTGGTAGTGATCCGCTTCGGAAGCGCGCTGCCGATTCCGGGAGTCAGAACCGACTTCTTCGCGAATTGGTTTGCAAAGCAGACGACGGATGTGTTCGGCTTCTTCAACGCCATGACCGGTGGTTCATTTTCACAGATGTCCATCTTCGCGCTGAGCATCACGCCGTACATTACCTCTTCCATTATCATCCAGCTGTTGACCATTGCAATTCCCAAGCTTGAGGAGCTGCAGAAAGACGGCGAGGACGGACGAAAGAAAATCCAGGAATACACCCGTTATGTGACCGTTGGCCTGGCGCTGATTGAATCCAGCGCAATGGCAATCGGATTCGGCAGACAGGGGCTCCTGGCAGATTACAACGCCTGGAACATTATCGTCGCCATCGTAACCATGACCACGGGCAGCGCCCTGCTCATGTGGATCGGCGAGCAGATCACGGATAAGGGCGTGGGCAATGGTATTTCCATCGTCCTGCTGCTCAACATTCTGTCCAGCGTGCCCAGCGACATCCGCAATCTGTACTTCAAGTTCGTGTTCGGTCAGGATATTCCCGTGGCAGCGCTTCGCCTGGCGATTGTCGTTCTGGTGATCGTGGCAATGGTCGTTTTCGTAATCGTGTTGAACGATGCGGAGAGAAGAATTCCGGTCCAGTATTCGAAAAAGATGGTAGGCCGCAAGCTGGTTGGGGGACAGGCGTCCAGCATTCCGCTGAAGGTGAACACCGCAGGCGTAATGCCCGTTATTTTCGCTTCCTCCATCATGTCATTCCCGGTAGTGATCTCTCAGTTCATTCCGGCGATGCAGCAGGGGTGGAGCGGTCATCTGATGAAGCTGCTCAACTCCGGTTCCTGGTGCAGGCCGAGCGAGCCAATCTATTCCATTGGTCTGTTGGTGTATATCATCCTGATCGTGCTGTTTGCTTATTTCTATACTTCCATCGCGTTTAACCCGCTGGAGGTAGCGAACAATATGAAAAAGCAGGGCGGCTTTATCCCTGGCATCCGTCCGGGTAAGCCAACCAGCGAATATCTGAATAAAATCCTGAATTATATTGTTTTCATTGGCGCGGTAGGCCTGATCGTTGTATGTGTGGTGCCGGTTATCTTCTCCGGTCTCTTCGATATGAGCCGTATCTCGTTCTCCGGAACCTCCCTGATCATTATCGTGGGCGTTGTGCTGGAGACAATCAAGGCAATAGAATCTCAGATGCTTGTGCGTTATTATAAGGGATTTTTGAACGATTAAGTGATCAATCTGCCTTTGTGGTATTCCACAAGGGCGGATTAATTGCATTTAGAGGCGGCGGCGGGCCTCGTGCAGGCCTGTCAATGCGCCGGAAAGGGGACCATTTCCATGAAGATAATCATGTTGGGCGCACCGGGTGCCGGAAAAGGCACTCAGGCGAAGAAGATTGCTGCAAAGTATCAGATTCCCCACGTTTCCACGGGCGACATTTTCCGTGCGAACATCAAAAACGGGACCGAACTGGGAATGAAGGCCAAGAGCTACATGGACGCCGGAGGGCTGGTGCCCGATGAAATCACCATCGGTATGCTGCTGGACCGGATCCACGAGGCGGACTGTGAAAACGGTTATGTTTTGGACGGATTCCCCAGAACGATTCCTCAGGCTGAGAGCCTGACCGAAGCGCTGGCGGGTATGGACGAGAAAATCGACTATGCCGTCAATGTGGATGTGCCGGATGAGAACATCATCAGCCGGATGTCCGGGCGCCGGGCCTGCTTAAACTGCGGAGCCACCTACCACATTGTGTACAATCCCCCGAAACAGGAGGGCGTGTGCGATGTGTGCGGCGATAAGCTGGTTCTCAGGGACGACGATAAGCCTGAAACCGTACAGAAGCGCCTGAGCGTTTACCACGACCAGACCCAGCCGCTGATCGAGTATTATGAGAAGGCGGGAGTCTTAAAGCAGGTGGACGGCACTCAGGATATGGAAGCTGTATTTCAGGATATTGTAAAGATCTTAGGAGCATAGAACATATGGTAACGATTAAATCAGAACGGGAAATTGAACTAATGAGAGAGGCCGGCAGAATTCTGGCAAAGGTCCATGAGGAACTTGGTAAGGAATTAAAAGCCGGTATGTCTACAAAGGAGATTGACCGGATCTGCGAGCAGTTGATCAGAGGCTACGGCTGCATCCCTTCCTTTTTAAACTATGAAGGGTTTCCCGCATCCGTGTGCGTGTCCATCAACGATGAGGTAGTCCACGGCATTCCCAACAAGCACCGCTACATTCAGGAGGGCGACATCGTCAGCCTGGACACAGGGGTGATCTGGAAGGGCTATCAGTCCGACGCAGCCAGAACTCACATGATCGGGGAAGTGACGCCCCAGGCGAGAAAACTGGTGGAAGTGACGGAGCAGAGCTTTTTTGAGGGAATAAAGTACGCGAAAGCAGGCAATCATCTCAATGACGTATCCTCAGCCATCCAGGCGTACGCGGAGAGCTTCGGCTTCGGCGTTGTGCGCGACCTGGTAGGCCACGGAATCGGAACCGAGATGCATGAGGCGCCGGAGATCCCCAACTTCGCCACGCGCCGCAAAGGAATCAAGCTGGTGGCCGGTATGACGCTTGCCATCGAGCCCATGATCACCGCGGGCCGCTACGACGTAGTGTGGGACGATGACGACGGCTGGACAGTTACCACAGAAGACGGTTCCCTGGCATCCCACTACGAGAACACCATCCTGATTACGGATGGCGATCCAGAGATTTTATCGCTGTAGCCGAGGTGATCCGATGGTAGAGTTTAAGACCGGCGGTCTGGCGAGAAGCCTGGCCGGCCATGACAAAGGCCAACTGTATATCATAATCGGCGTCAGCGGAGAATATGTTACTCTGTCGGATGGGCGGAAACGCCCCTCAGACAGGCCCAAGCGCAAGAACAAAAAGCATTTGCAGCTGATTCATGTATATGATGAAAACTTGGGAACGAAAATGGAGAGCGGCGTGAGCGTAAGGGACGAGGAAATCCGTTCATTTATAAAGGCTCACCAGCAGTAGGAGGGAAAGGAATTTATGTCGAAATCAGATGTGATTGAAATTGAAGGAACCGTAGTAGAGAAATTACCCAACGCCATGTTCCAGGTAGAACTGGAGAACGGCCATCAGGTCCTGGCACACATCAGCGGAAAGCTTCGTATGAACTATATCCGCATCCTGCCGGGCGATAAAGTTACGATTGAACTGTCCCCATATGATTTGTCCAAGGGAAGAATTATCTGGAGAGATAAATAAGCAGACCTGCGGTCTGCGCTACCCAAAGGTAGCCAAAGGCGGAGTTCGGGTTTCCCGTGGGCACAGTGAAACAACACCCCAGCGGAACCGGAACCTACAACCCGGAATTAGCTCTTCACCCGCGCGACACACCAGGGGCAGATGATCAATAAATATATAGAAAAAAGTGCTTGCATTTATCGAAAATCAATGATATAATGCTTTAGCAACTTTGTTGGTCTATAGAAAGGAGAATTACTGTGAAGGTTAGATCATCCGTTAAGCCGATCTGCGAAAAATGCAAGATCATAAAGAGAAAAGGCAGTATCAGAGTAATTTGCGAAAATCCGAAGCATAAACAGAGACAAGGTTAATTAAAATTAGGAGGTGTACTACACACATGGCTCGTATTTCAGGTGTTGACTTACCAAGAGAAAAACGTGTTGAGATCGGTCTGACTTACATCTACGGTATCGGTAGAACAAGTGCGAACCGCATCCTCACAGAAGCTGGCGTTAATCCCGATACCCGCGTCAAGGATTTGACCGACGACGAGGTAAAGAAGCTGGCCACCATCATTGCTGACTCCCAGACTGTAGAAGGTGATCTGCGCAGAGAGATCGCACTGAACATCAAGAGACTGCAGGAGATTGGTTGCTACAGAGGAATCCGTCACAGAAAGAGCCTTCCGGTTCGCGGCCAGAAAACCAAGACCAACGCGAGAACCTGCAAGGGACCGAGAAAGACTGTGGCAAACAAGAAGAAATAATTAGTAACAAGGTAACTGAATTCGATTTGTATGTTTTAAAAACAGGAAGAGCGAATTCGAGAAAATGAGAAAGTAGGTTAGTTTAAAATGGCTAAAAAAGTGTCCACTACAGCTAAAAAAGTGACAAAAAAGCGTGTAAAGAAAAACGTTGAACGCGGACAGGCACATATCCAGTCATCTTTTAACAATACGATCGTGACGTTGACAGATGCACAGGGTAACGCATTATCTTGGGCAAGTGCTGGTGGTCTGGGATTTAGAGGTTCAAGAAAATCTACTCCTTATGCTGCTCAGATGGCGGCAGAAACTGCGACAAAGGCAGCTCTTGTACATGGCTTAAAAACAGTAGATGTTATGGTTAAGGGTCCTGGTTCAGGACGTGAGGCCGCAATCCGTGCTCTGCAGGCATGTGGATTGGAAGTAACAAGCATCAAGGACGTAACTCCGGTTCCCCACAACGGATGCCGTCCGCCCAAACGTAGAAGAGTCTGATTAGGAGGTAATTAAAGTGGCAGTAGATAGAGTTCCTGTTCTTAAAAGATGCAGATCCCTGGGACTGGATCCGATCTTTCTGGGAATTGATAAAAAGTCCAACAGAGAAACCAAGAGAACCAATAAGAAGATGAGTGAGTACGGCCTGCAGCTGCGCGAGAAACAGAAAGCGAAGTTCATTTACGGCGTACTGGAGAAACCCTTCCGTAACTACTATGCGAAGGCTTCCAAGATGAACGGCATGGTTGGTACCAACCTGATGATCCTGTTAGAGTGCAGACTGGACAATGTCCTGTTCCGTATGGGCCTTGGCCGCACCCGCAAGGAGACCCGTCAGATCGTTGACCACAAGCATGTGCTGGTAAACGGCAAGCCTGTGAACATTCCGTCTTACCGCGTTAAGACCGGCGACGTGATCGAGATCAAAGAGAAGTACAAATCCGCTCAGAGATACAAAGATATCCTGGAAGTAACCGGCGGACGTATGGTTCCGGCCTGGCTGGATGTTGATCAGGAGAACCTGCGCGGCACTGTTAAAGAGATGCCCACCAGGGACGAGATTGATGTTCCCGTAAACGAAATGCTCATCGTAGAGTTGTATTCTAAGTAATCTCTGTGTTAGAATGCATCCATCCCTCGAGATTTGATAGAAACCCAAAAGGAGGGGCTATTAGTGTTCGATTTTGAAAAACCCAACATTGAAATCGCGGAGATTTCAGAAGACAAGAGATATGGCAAGTTCGTAGTTGAACCACTTGAGAGAGGTTACGGCACTACACTGGGCAACTCCCTGAGAAGAATTATGCTTTCTTCCCTGCCGGGTGCAGCAGTGAGTCAGGTAAAAATCGATGGCGTTTTGCATGAGTTCAGTTCTATCGCCGGTGTCAAGGAAGATGTAACTGAGATCATTATGAACATCAAAAGCTTAGCGATCAAGAACAACAGCGATACCGACGAGCCCAAGGTTGCTTACATTGAGTTCGAAGGCGAGGGCGTGATTACTGCGGCCGACATTCAGGCGGACGCGGACATCGAGATTATGAATCCCGATCAGATCATCGCGACCTTGAGCGGCGGCACGGACAGCAAGTTCTACATGGAGCTTACGATCACCAAGGGCCGCGGCTATGTCAGCGCAGATAAGAATAAGAACGACGATTTACCCATCGGGGTGATCGCAGTCGATTCCATCTACACTCCGGTGGAGCGTGTGAATATGGCGGTGGCGAACACCCGTGTCGGCCAGCAGACGGACTACGACAAGCTGACATTGGAGATTTACACCAATGGCACTCTTGCACCTGACGAGGCAGTCAGCCTGGCCGCGAAGGTACTCAGCGAGCACTTAAACCTGTTTATCGACCTCTCCGAGAACGCCAAGACAGCAGAGATCATGGTGGAGAAGGAAGACAACGAGAAGGAAAAAGTGCTTGAGATGAATATCGACGAGCTGGAGTTGTCCGTCCGTTCTTACAACTGTTTGAAGCGGGCTGGAATCAACACCGTGGAAGAGCTGTGCAACCGCACTTCCGAGGATATGATGAAGGTTCGTAACCTGGGCCGCAAGTCCCTTGAGGAAGTGTTGGCCAAGCTTAAGGAATTAGGCTTACAGCTTAATCCCAGCGACAACGACTAACGATACATTTAACGCGGGACCAGTAAGTCCAAAGAAGCATGGTTTCCGTGAAGCCAAAATAGTATGCGGGGAATCAGCGCCCCGGCCAGTAAGTCCATAAGAAGCATGGCCGGGGTGTTCCGCAGTGACGGAGGAAAATGAAATGGCAGGATATAGAAAATTAGGAAGAACTTCCGACCAGAGAAAGGCTATGATCAGAAGCCAGGTTACAGCTCTGCTGTACCACGGCAAGATCAGAACCACTGAGACCAGAGCAAAGGAAATCCGCAAAGTAGCGGAGGGCCTGGTAGCGATGGCTGTCAGAGAGAAAGACAACTACGAGACCGTTAAGGTGACCGCTAAGGTTGCCCGCAAGGACAAAGACGGCAAGAGAGTGAAAGAAGTTGTGGACGGCAAGAAAGTAACTGTTTACGACGAGATCGAGAAGGAAATCAAGAAGGATATGCCTTCCAGACTGCATGCCAGAAGACAGATGTTAAAGGTGCTTTACGGCGTAACCGAGGTTCCGACCTCCAACGCCGGCAAGAAGAAAAACACCAAGAGCGTTGATCTGGTTGCAAAGCTGTTCGACGAGATTGCTCCCAAGTACGCAGAGCGCAACGGTGGCTACACCAGAATCGTTAAGATCGGCCAGCGTAAGGGCGACGCAGCGATGGAAGTTCTGATCGAGTTAGTTTAATCAGATATTAATGAACCGCAGGTACGATAGACGTGCCTGCGGTTTTTTGTGTCATGGACAGCTGGCAAAGTCCGCGGGCGATTGTTTTGTTAGAACTTCGCAAATATTATGAATTTACCGAAAGAATATCGTAAGTTGACGTGGACAGTGGCCTCGGGCTATAATGATTACAGATAATAGATCAAATATGTGCAATGGGGGTTGCCCCTTTTAAGGAGGTTATCAGTATGATGAAATGGAAACGGATGCTCGGCGCGCTGATGGCAGCGGGACTGCTGGTGTCTGCGATGCCCATGGAGGCCCTGGCTGCGACCAAGTATGTCACCAGTATTTCGCTGAAGGTACATGCTGAACTGGAGGCGGGGGATTCGGTGGGTGACAATGACGATATCGCGCTTGAGAAACAGGACAGCGGTACTTATGTATATACAACAGCCAGCCGCTATCACGTGGTAGGAGCGGAGTGGGCCAATGACAAAGATATCTCCATCGGCGATGAGCCCAAGATGTATGTGTGGCTGGAGATTGACGACGACGACAACAACAACGAGTATAAGTTCCGCAGCAGCTACAGCTCCAGCAATGTGAGCGTCAGCGGCGGAAGTTACGTGAGCTCCAGCAAGAGCGGCGGGGATTTGAAGGTTACGATCCGGGTCAACCCCATCAAGGGCACCTATGACCCGCCGGAAAACGCCGAGTGGGGAAGCTCCCGGGGGCGGGCCACCTGGGACGCCGGGGACAGCAGCTCCGGTTACTATGACGTGTATCTGTACCGCGGCTCCTCGACTGTGAAAAAGGTGGAGGACTACAAGGGCACCAGCTATAACTTCTATCCCTATATGACCAAGGAAGGGGACTATACCTTTAAAGTCCGCACTGTTCCTCACAGCGACGGCAGCTACGGCAAGAAGAGCGACTGGACGGAGTCAGACGACCTTTATATCGACGAGGACCACGTTTCCGATGGTACCGGCCAGAGCCGGGACGACGGCGTGACCTCCACCGGCGGCACCACGGATGTGGGCTGGCGCAAGGACAACGACAAATGGTATTTTAAATATCCGGACGGCACCTTGGCTAAGAACGGTTGGATGAAATGGAACGACAAGTGGTATCTGTTCGACAGCGTCGGAAAGATGCTCAGCGGCTGGCAGCAGAACGGCGGCAACTGGTATTATCTGGGTGAGAGCGGCGATATGAAGACCGGCTGGGTGAAGTCCGGCAACCTCTGGTATTACTGCAATCCCAACCAGGGCGGCCCGGAGGGCGCCATGGTCAAGAGCTGCTGGCTTACGATCAACGGCAAGACCTATTTTATGAACGAGAGCGGAGCCATGGTGGAGGGCTGGTACAAGGTGGGAGAGGACTTCTACTATTTCCAGCCGGGCGAGGGCCACAAGCTGGTGAACACCACGGTGAACGGATTCGTGTTGGATGCAAACGGAGTGTGGCGTCACTGATGAGGGGACGGCCCGGGCCGGAGGAAGTTGTGAGAGAGAGCTGTGTGGGTGCATTTTTCATATAGAAAATCATAAGCCGGAGAACGGCGGAAGGAGTTTCAATGAAAAAGAGACAGGCGATGGCTGTGATGACGGCAGCGGTGCTGCTGGTGGCGGGCACAGCGATGACATCCCACGCGGCGGAGAAAGAGTATCAGATTTACGTGTCCAACAATTATGACACGCAGAATGTCAGCGCGGACGATAACGACGACGAGAAGGTCCATCCGCTGGCCCCGGACGTTTACAGCGACGACTACGAGATTATCGACGGTCCGTCCTGGTCCAAGGGGTTATTAAGCTGGACGCCGGGTAAGACGGTGACGGGAACCATTTACGTGGACCTGGATAGTTCGTCCGCAGAATCCATCGGCAAGAACCGGACCGGCATGGTCATGGCGGACGGCGAGGACAATGAGGTGGAGATCACCTCCGTGGAGCGCTACAAGGGCAGTAAATACGAGGGCGACAATATCTACAAGGTAAAGTTCAGCTATCAGGTGGCAGCCCAGCTGGGCGACACCACCTGGGCCGGCTGGGATAGCGCAAATCCCACGCTGGCGCGCTGGAACGGCGTCAAGTATGCCAATACCTACCGTGTGGTCCTCTACGACGACCAGGGCTCTGTGGTGACTCAGACAGTGGAGAACGCCACATCCTATGATTTTTCGCAGTTCATGACCAAGGACCGGGTGAATTACTACTTTGAGGTGACGGCCATCGCCCGAAACGGGGATCAGCGGGATTATCTGAAGGACGGAGGTCCGGTCAGTTCTCTGGGATCCGCCTCCAACAATCCGGGAATCACGGATGGCACCTGGGGCGATTACCAGCAGGGCCGCCGTTTTACCAGGGCGGACGGAACCAACCCGGCGGGCTGCTGGGAGCGGATTCTGGGAAAGTGGTATTATTTTAACGCCGGAGGTTACGCGGTTACCGGGTGGAATGAGATTGACGGAACTTGGTATTACATGTATGAGGACGGCGCCATGGCGGCCGGGACCACAACGCCGGACGGGTATGTGGTGGACGGGAGTGGGGCGTGGGTGCAGTAGTTAGATTAAAAATGTATATTTGCAAAGGTGTAAAGAAAATTTCTTTACGCCTTTTCTTTTTGGGGATAAAATGATATATTCTATACTAGAAAACAAATATTAATTCTGTCGATACAGCGGTTCCTGCTGTATAAACACTTGTAGTTACTACAAGTTCAGGCTGAATCAGCCGATTTTTCCACAAAGAGACCGAAAAGGGAGTGATGCCTATGAGGGGTTATGAAACGATTGACTGGGGAATTTGAAGATTTGACATTATGGGATATATGCCATATAATAGATAGGAGTAGAGAAGGGCGGAAATGACCCATTTTACGGTAGAATTTTATGAGGATGAGTGGAATCATAAACCTGTTGAGGAGTTTCTGGCGGGGTTGGATTTTAAAATGCGTGCAAAACTTTTAGGATTGTTACAGATTTTACAGGAAAAGGGAAATAAATTGAGAGAACCCTATAGCAAGTGTTTAGGGGATGGGATATTTGAGATAAGATGTAAGGTTGGAACTGATCTGACAAGGGTACTGTATTTTTTTTATTATGACAAAAAGATAATATTGACGAATGGCTTTGTCAAGAAGACACAGCGGACACCGGCCCGTGAAATTATACTGGCAAAGAAACGCAGGAAGGATTATCTGGAGAGGATGGGCTGACTATGAAGACATTAAATGAATTTATGACCGAGCAGCTGAAGGACCCGGAGTTCAGAGAAGAATACGACAAAATCCAACCGGAGCTGGATGTCATCAGAGCATTGGTTGAGGCCAGAATTTCTCAAAACCTCACACAAAAGGAATTAGCTGCGCGGACTGGAATTGATCAGGCGGATATCAGCAAGCTGGAGAACGGGACCAGGAATCCATCTCTGAATTTGCTGAAGCGGCTTGCAGACGGCATGGGCATGGTATTGAGAATAGAGTTTGTGCCAAAGCGTAAATGAGGCGGTCATGATGTCTAAAATAACTAAAAAAATATACCACAAGTTCAGAAATCGCGACATTATTACTTAAATGCCGGTTTTTTCCCTCCTCATTTTCTGATATGATTGGATCATCAGAGAAAAGGAGGGATTTTTATTATGAAGAAAAAACTGTCACTTTTGTTGGCGTGTACCATGGCTTTGAGCCTTACCGCGTGCGGCGGAGGCAAGACCGAGGCTCCTGCAACCACTGCGGCTCCTGAGACTACTGCAGCGACCGAGGCCGCAAAGGATACCGAAGCGGCGGAGTCCAAGGCGGAATCTGCAGAGGCCACTGAGGCGGCCGGCGGCATGGATGCGCTGATTGAGGCGGCAAAGGCTGAGGGAGAGCTCACTGTTTACGGCTCCTGCGAGGAGGAGTATCTGTCCGCAGCCTGCCAGAATTTTGAGAAGCTCTACGGAATCAAGACCAAGTTCCAGAGACTGTCCACCTCCGAGGTTTACACCAAGATCTCCGAGGAAGCTGGAAAACCGTCCGCTGACGTTTGGTTCGGCGGCACCACGGACCCCTACAACGAGGCGACCGCAGACGGCCTGCTGGAGCCCTATGAGGCGATCAACGCAGTGAACCTGATCGGCGATCAGTACAAGGACCCCACCAACTGCTGGTATGGCATCTACAAAGGCATCCTGGGCTTCATGGTTAACACCGAGGAGCTGGAGCGCCTGGGCCTGGAAGCTCCCAAGACCTGGGATGATCTGATCAAGGAAGAGTACAAGGGCCTGATCATGCTGTCCAACCCCAACACAGCAGGCACTGCCAAGCTGCTGATCAACACCATGGTTCAGATGAAGGGCCATGACGAGGCGATGGAATATTTTAAGGCGCTGGACAAGAACATTTCCCAGTACACCAAATCCGGTTCCGGCCCCTCCAAGATGGTAGGCCCGGGCGAGTGTGTGATCGGTATCGGCTTCCTGCATGACGGCATTTACCAGATTCTGCAGGGCTATGACAACATCCAGCTGATCGTTCCCGAGGATGGAACTTCCTTCGAGGTTGGCGCAACCGCAATCTTCAAGGGTTGTACACATCCCAACGCGGCAAAATTGTGGATTGAGTACGCTCTTTCTCCCGACTGTGTGGATCACGCCAAGGAGAACGGCTCCTATCAGTTCCTGGTACTTAAGAATGCGACTCAACCGGAAGAGGCTACCAAGTTCGGTCTGGATATGAACAACACCATCGACTACGATTTCGAGGATGCAAAAGAGAACAGTGGAAAATATGTGGAGGACTTCTTCGCAGCACTGGGAAGCTCCAAGGACAACGCAGATTCCAGCCGTTTCAAAACCGAGTAATTGAAAACGGTGCCGGCTGCGGCACATGTTAGGATCGTAACAACTCGTGGGAGAGCGCTGCGAAATGCCGAAAATACACATTTCGCAGCGTTTTTATTGCCAGGAGAGTCCATTTTCCTGCCAATAAAAACGCTCCGCAGGGGGCGCTGCCCGGCGGACGGGCGGTCTGATCTCCGGCCGGACTGCAAATGATTCATGCACTGTAAACATTGTTGAAGATAGAAAGGGGGGCCTTTTTGTGGCCAGAAGTCAAAGCGCTGAGCTAGAGCGCAAGAAATTCTTTGCGGACCCATTTTTGGTCAGCATGATCGTCGTGCTGCTGGTGTTCCTGGCATTATTTATCCTGTATCCCCTTCTGATGCTGCTGGTAGACAGCTTTTATTCGGAAGGCACCGTGACCATGGATGTATTCAAGCGGGTGCTCAGCCTGGAACGGTTCAGAAACGCGTTTAAAAATACCCTGGTGCTGGGTTTTATCACCGGCCTGACCTCCACGGCCATCGGCCTGCTGTTCGCCTATGTGGAGGTTTACGTGAAGCTGCGCACCAAGGTGCTGGAGAAGCTGTTCGGCCTGGTGTCCATGCTGCCGGTGGTGTCCCCGCCCTTTGTGCTGTCCCTGTCCATGATCATGCTGTTCGGGCGCAGCGGCATTATCACCCGTTCCCTGCTGGGAATCTACGATTCAAATGTCTACGGCCTGAAGGGCATCGCCATCGTACAGACCCTGACCTTTTTCCCGGTCTGCTACCTGATGTTGAAAGGCCTGCTGAAAAATATCGATCCGTCCCTGGAGGAAGCCACCCGGGATATGGGCGCTTCCCGCTGGAGAGTATTCACCAGCGTGACCTTTCCCCTGCTGCTGCCCGGCCTGGGAAATGCGTTCCTGGTAACCTTTATCGAGTCGGTGGCGGATTTTGCAAACCCCATGCTGATCGGAGGTTCCTATGACACTCTGGCGACCACCATTTACCTGCAGGTGACCGGGGCCTACGACTCCACCGGCGCGGCGGCCATGTCTGTGGTGCTGCTGATGTTGACCGTGGTGCTGTTCCTGATCCAGAAGTATTATCTGGAGAAAAAGACGGCGGCCACCCTGACGGGCAAGGCTTCCAGGATGCGTATGCTGATCGAAGACAAGAGCGTGACCGTGCCTCTGACCATCTTCTGCGGCTGCGTGGCTGCCTTTGTGCTGCTGATGTACATCATGGTGCCCTTCGGCGCTCTGTTTACTCTGTGGGGGCGGGATTACAGCCTGAGCCTGAAATGGTTCCAGTACATGTTTAAGACCAGCGGGCTGAAGGCGTTTAAGGATTCCTTTATGCTGTCCCTGATCGCTGCTCCGCTGACGGCGTTCCTCTCCATGGTGATTTCCTACCTGGTTGTCAAGAAGAAATTCAAGGCCAAAGGTTTTATCGAGTTCGTTTCCATGTTGGCCATGGCGGTGCCCGGAACGGTTCTGGGTATCGGATATATCCGCGGTTATGCCAACGGCCTGTTCCGCACCGGCATCATGAGCGGTCTGTACGGCACGGGGCTGATCCTGATCATCGTGTTTATTGTGCGAAGCCTTCCAACGGGTACCCGAAGCGGCATTTCCGCCCTGCGCCAGATCGACAAGTCCATTGAAGAGTCGGCCTACGACATGGGCGCCAACTCGGCCAAGGTGTTCATGACGGTGACGCTGCCGCTGATCAAAGACTCCTTCTTCAGCGGCCTGGTAACCGCGTTTGTGCGCAGCATCACCGCTATTTCCGCCATCATCCTGCTGGTAACCCCGGATTTCCTGCTGATTACCTGTCAGATCAATGAGCAGGCGGAGAAAGGGAACTACGGCGTGGCCTGCGCGTACGCTACGGTATTGATTATTATCACTTACGGTGCTGTATTGATTATGAATACGCTGATGAAATTCTTCGGTGTCAGCAGAAAGATCAAGGAGGAGAATTAAATGGATAAGCAGAAAAAAGGCGTTCGTCTGGAGCATATATCGAAGATTTACAAGGATCCCAAGACCGGCAAGGATTTCTACGCGGTGCAGGACACCACGCTGGATATTGAGCCGGGAACATTTGTCACCCTGCTCGGCCCCTCCGGCTGTGGCAAGACGACCACGCTGCGTATGATCGCCGGTTTCGAGAGCCCGGATGAGGGCGACATCTATCTGGGGGACGAAGCGATCAACGCCCTGACGCCCAACAAGCGCGACACGGCTATGGTATTCCAGAGCTACGCCCTTCTGCCGCACTACAATGTGTTCGACAATGTGGCGTATGGCCTGAAGATCCGCAAGCTGCCCAAGGAGGAGATTCAGGAGCGGGTGATGAATATTCTGAAGCTGGTGGAGATGGAGGGCATGGAATCCCGCATGACCAACCAGCTCTCCGGCGGCCAGCAGCAGCGCGTGGCCCTGGCCCGGGCGCTGGTGATCGAGCCCAGCGTGCTGCTGTTCGACGAGCCGCTGAGCAACCTGGACGCCAAGCTGCGCGTGACCATGCGGACGGAGATCCGCAAGATCCAGCAGAAGGTGGGCATTACGGCGATTTATGTCACCCATGACCAGTCCGAGGCCATGAGTATTTCCGACAAGATCATTATCATGAGCAAGGGTAAGGTAGAGCAGATCGGCACGCCGCGGGAGATTTATTATCATCCGACGTCCAAGTTTGTAGCGGACTTCATCGGCGAGGCCAACTTCCTGGAAGCCCAGGTACGGTCCGCAGACGGCGAGAAGGCCATGATTTCAGTAGCAGGCGGCGAATTCGAAGTCAACAACTTCGCCCACGCCAAAGCCGGCGAAACCGCCACCCTGGTCCTCCGCCCCGAGGGAGTCAGCCTGTCGGAGAAAGGACTGCTGGAAGGAACCGTAACGCTGTCAACATTTATGGGGGCGTATCAGTATTATCAGATGATGGTGGGAGATATCGAGATACAGATCACGGATTACAATCCGGTAAACCGGCGGATTTATGAGGTTGGAGAAAAAGCGTACCTCGATTTCGATCCCAAGGGAGTTTACATATTGTAGGGAGATAGTATCATTTGAACACTTGACAAGGTAATTTCGAGTCCAGTGAGAATACATGCCGAAACACTTGGCAAGGTCTTTTATGAGCTTAGGGTTTGTGGTATAATCCAGGTAGGCAATGAGCAGTGCGTGAAGGGACATATGCAGAGCCACGTCGTGCTAGCACATAAGTGGAGCTGCATATGGCCATTCACATAGGGCGAAGCCCGTGAGCGAGATGGAGCGAAGCGGAATCGAGCTGCACTGCGGAGTAGCAAGACGCGAAGGTGCGTGAACGGGCGTGAGCAGTAGCCCCATCGTGCTAGCACGTAAGTGGAGCTGCATATGGCCATTCACATAGGGCGAAGCCCGTGAGCGAGATGGCGCCAAGCGGAATCGAGCTGCACTGCGGGCTAGCGAGACGCGAAGATGCGTGAAGGGACGTAAGCAGCGGCCCCATCATGCAGGCCCGCAAAGGGATCCCCTCCCTTTTTTTCAACCAATCCCCCTAAAAAACAGGACCCCAAAACTATGAAAAACAAACACAATCACATCACCGCCGCCCTCCTATTTCTCCTGCTGGCCCTCACCGGCTGTGCGGGCAGAAACTTAGGGCGCCCGGCGGACTTAAAAACGGATGAGGCGCTGGTCATTTACTGCCCTCATCCGTTGGATTTTATAAATCCGGTGGTCTCCGAGTTCGAGGAGCGCACCGGCATAAGCGTGCAGGTGCAGACCGGTGGAACCGGCGAGCTTTTGGAGATGGTGGCGGAGCAGAAGCAGCCGCGCTGCGACATCTTCTGGGGCGGTTCCCTGTCCACCACCATAGAGCGCCGTGAGCTGTTTGCCCCCTATATCAGTGAAAATGAGAGCGTAGTGCGGCCGGAGTTCTGCAACGTGGAGGGGAATATGACGCGGTTCACGGACGTTCCCAGCGTGTTGATGGTGAACACCAACCTGATCGGCGGCATTTCCATAAAAGGTTACGGCGATCTGCTGCAGCCGGAATTAAAAGGCCGGATCGCCATGGCCAACCCGTCCGTTTCCTCCTCGTCCTACGAGCATCTGATCAACATGCTGTACGCCATGGGAAACGGCGACCCGGAAATGGGTTGGGACTACGTGCGGGCTTTCTGTGAAAACCTGGACGGAAACCTGCTGGAGAGCTCCTCCGCGGTCTACAAAGGCGTTGCGGAAGGCCGTTACACCGTGGGTCTGACCTTTGAGGAGGGCGCGGCCCACTATGTGGCGGGCGAAAACAGCGCGGTGAAGCTGGTTTACATGGAGGAAGGCGTCATTTCCAAACCCGACGTGGTGTGCATCGCGGTGGGAGCGGAACATGTGGCCGAGGCCAGAGCCTTTGTGGACTTTGTGACCGGCCGGGACGCCCAGACCATGATCGCCACCACCCTGGACCGCCGTTCCGTGCGCACGGACGTGGAGGAGCCGGACTATCTGCCGGACAAGGACTCCCTCCACATCATTTATGACGATCCGGCGGTGGTCAACGAAAATAAGCAGAAATGGCTGAGCCGCTTTGACGACATATTCCGGGCCACTCTGACGGAAGGCGGGAAGGGGGCGGCGGAATGAAAAAAGAGCGGTATTTTCGGGACGAGCTGCGCAAGCTTTTCATCGGGTACGCCATTATCCCCTCCGTGCTGTTCACCCTGGTCTGCGGCCTTGTATTTCTTGCCGCCCTCATGCAGGGAAAGATGAGCGGAAATGAACGGCACAACCAATATGTGGCCGGGGAACTAAACCGGGTGCTGACAGCCTACGGAAATGAGCTGGAAGAGCTGGCGGCGCAGCCGGAGTTGTTTTCCGGGGAAATGAACACCGACCGCCAGGTGTACATTTTCCGGGACTTTTACAGCGTTTCCAATGAACTTGGATACGAGGCGGACCTGTTCGTGCTGGATGCAGACCGGAATCCGGTCATGTCCAGCCGCTCTGCGCTGCCGGAGTATCTCAAAGTGGATCCCGGCGTGGACTGGGGCATTTTTGCATCCATGGAAACGCGGCCGGGTGCTACTGCGGTCCGCCTGATGGACGGGTGGAAGAAGCAGGACCGGGATATTGCCCTGGGGCGGACTATTCTGAATGGGGACGAGACGGTGGGGTATCTGGTGTTCGCGATCAACAGCAGCCGGTTTCAGCCGGCCCTGGACCAGGCGGACACACAGATTCTGATCGCGGACCGGTTCGGGCGCATTTTTCTGAGCAATACCTACAATTTTACGGATAAAAGCAACCAGGTGATCGAAGCGCTGGAGGGAGCCGGGCGATATCTGCACTACGATAAAAACTTGTATCTGGCGGGCTGCCAGGCGGTGTACCACGGCATGTTCCGCGTCTACTCGGTGTCCGATATCCAGAATATCGTGGTCTCCTTAGGTATGGGCGGCGCGCTCATTATCACGGCGCTGGCGCTGATGACCATCTGGGTGTCCTTCAGCACCAAGCGGGTGACGGAGCGCAAGACAAGGGACTTCTACCGGATTCTGGACGTGATGGAGAGCGCCAGGGACGGAGATTTGGAGCGGATCCACATTGACAGCGACAACGAATTCAAGACCATTGCGGACGCTTACAATGAGATGATTACCAGCTTAAAGCTGCAGATGGAAAATAACCGGAAGATGACGGAGCTGGTGGCGGCGTCCCAGATCAAACAGCTGGAGAGCCAGTTTAATCCCCATTTCCTGTATAACACGCTGGAAAACATCCGTTATATGTGCCGCATCGAGCCGGAGATCGCGGCCAAAATGGTATTCAGCCTTTCCAGCCTGCTGCGCTACAGCCTGGACGGGAGCCGTGAGGAGGTGACCCTACGGGAGGATCTGGATCACCTGGAGAATTACCTGACGATTTTGAAATACCGGTTTAACCGGCGTTTTTCCTATGAAATTGACGTGGAGCCCCAGGCGCTTGCATGCCGGATTCCCAAGCTGGTCCTTCAGCCCATGATCGAGAATTCCGTGAAATACGGCTTTGGCAACCAGGAAACGCTGCGGGTGGAGCTGAAGGTTTATATTCACGAGGGCAGACTGACCATGATCTGCCGGGACGACGGCGTCGGAATGACGCCCCAGACACTGAGCGAGCTGACGGCCCTGCTGGGGCAGAAGGAGAACCGCAGCAGGCATTCGGGACTTTATAACATACACCGCCGGATCGAAATTTTGTACGGCAGGCCGTACGGTGTGGAGATCCGCAGCACGGAAGGCCACGGCACCACGCTGATCGTGACGCTTCCGGCCAATACGGAGGAAAAGGAATGCTGAGAGTGTTGATTGCAGAGGATGAAGATATTATCCGCAAAGGTTTGGTTTACACGACGGACTGGCTGTCCATGGACTGTGTGGTGGTCGCGGAGGCGGCCAACGGGCAGGAGGGTCTGGAGAAGATTCTGGAGTGCAGGCCCGACGTGGTGATCGCGGATATCTGCATGCCGTTTCTGGACGGGATCGAGATGATTAAGCGGGCGGCGGAGACGGTGCATTTTAAAAGTATTTTGCTGACCAGCTATGCGGATTTTGAGTATGCCAGGCGGGCCATTGACGCCAGAGTGTGCGAATATCTGCTGAAACCGGTGGATGAGGACCAGCTGGCGGAGATTATGAGGAAGCTGGGGGAGGAGATCGCCAGCAGCCGCCAGGTGGAGAAGGTGATGGAGCAGGCCGAGCTGGACGGGGGAAATATGAACCTGGAGTATTTTATGCAGCTGGATTTATCGGAGAACCAGTATGTTTCCAGGGCCATCGGACAGATCCGGGAGCGTTTTGGGGAAAAGCTGAGCATTGAGTCGATTTCCGAGGAGATGGGGGTCAGCGCCAGCTATCTGAGCCGGAAGTTCAAGGAGGTTACGGGGCAGACGTTTCTGGATTTTCTGAATAAATACCGGGTGCAGCAGGCGATTGTGATGCTCAATGCGCAGAAGTACCGGATCAGTGAGATTTCGGAGGCGTGCGGGTTTACGGATTATAAGCATTTTTGTGCGGTGTTTAAGAAGTATACTTTGAAGTCGCCGACGAAGTTTGTGAAGGGGAGATAGGGAGGTGCAACCGTTCGTGAGAGAAAGCGGGCAGGGGCGCACTGGCTCCGGGGCTCCGCGATGGCAGGGAGTAAGGCGGAAGGGGGACGGAAAGCGCAGGACCGCTCCGAGCTCCGGCGCAGGCCTGATGCCTGCCCCTCCGCCTCCGCTTTGTTCCGGGCGTTGAACGCTCCGGAACAACCTGCACTTTCCGCCCCCCTTCCGCCTAACTCCCTGCGAATCGCTACACAGTCGCCTGTGCACCCCTGCCCGCTTTCTCTCACCCGCGGGGGGACCGGGCGGGGGAGGATGGAAAAAATTGTAAATTCATTTGAAGGCTGCGGTGCGGGGGTGCCGGGCTTTTTTTGGTTGAAAGAGCGGGAAAATGGGATTGTCTCTTATTTTATGCGTGGGGTTGTCTTGACTTATGGGGGGATATCAACTACAATTTAAAAACGAAATGTAGTATGCAGATAAGGACGGGACCGTATGGGAATCGTAAAGGCTTCGAAGCTGATTTTTGAATATATCCGAAGGGATGAGGAAGAGAACGTAGAGGAAGTGAAGCGGGCCATTGATGATGTGGACGTGGATATTAAGAAGGGGGACTTTGTGGCTGTTTTGGGGCATAATGGCTCCGGGAAGTCTACGTTTGCGAAGCATATTAATGGGATTTTGATGCCTTCTGAGGGTACGGTCTGGGTTTCGGGGATGGATACCAGGGACGAGGAGCATATCTGGGATGTGCGTAAGGCCGCGGGTATGGTGTTCCAGAACCCGGATAACCAGATTATCGGCAATGTGGTGGAGGAGGACGTGGGATTCGGCCCGGAGAATATGGGGATTCCCACGGAGGAAATTTGGCGCAGGGTGGATGAGAGTTTGGAGGCCGTGGGGATGACGGCTTACCGGCTGCAGTCCCCGAATAAATTGTCCGGCGGGCAGAAGCAGCGGGTGGCGATCGCCGGGGTGATGGCGATGCGGCCTCAGTGTATTATATTGGACGAACCGACGGCTATGCTGGACCCCAATGGGCGTAAGGAAGTGATCCGTACCCTGAGGGAATTGAACCGGGTGGAGAAGATTACGGTGCTGTTGATTACCCATTATATGGAAGAAGCGGTGCACGCGGACCGGATCATCGTGATGGACGATGGGAGGATCGTGATGGACGGCAAGCCCAGGGAGATTTTTTCGCGGGTGAAGGAGTTAAAGAGCCACGGACTGGACGTTCCGCAGGCCACGGAGCTGGCCTGGGAGCTGAAGGAGGCGGGCATGCCACTTGGCGACGGGATTTTGGGCCGCAGGGAGCTGGTGGAGCAGTTGGTTCCGCTTCTGAAGAAGCAGGGAGAGTAAAATGTCGATCAAAGCAGTGGATTTGAATTTTGTGTACGGCGCCGGTACCGCATTTGAGCAGAAGGCGCTGAAACATGTCAATTTTGAGATACAGGACGGGGAGTTTGTGGGGCTGATCGGCCACACCGGGTCCGGGAAGTCCACGCTGATTCAGCACTTAAACGGGCTGGAGCGGGCGACCAGCGGCCAGATTCTGTACAATGGGGAAGATATTTACGCGGAAGGGTATGATATGAAGGGGCTGCGCAGCAAGGTGGGACTGGTGTTCCAGTACCCCGAGCATCAGCTGTTCGAGGTGGACGTGCTGACGGACGTGTGCTTTGGCCCGAAGAATCAGGGGCTTTCCGCGGAGGAGGCCGGGGAGCGGGCGAAGAAGGCGCTGGAGCTGGTGGGGCTTGATGAGTCCTTTTACGCACAGTCGCCCTTTGAGCTGTCCGGGGGACAGAAACGCCGGGTGGCGATCGCCGGTGTGCTGGCCATGGAGCCGGAGGTGCTGATACTCGACGAGCCAACGGCCGGGCTGGACCCCAGGGGACGGGATGAGATTCTGGATCAGATCGACCAACTGCACCGGGAGCGGGGGATGACGATTATTCTGGTTTCCCACAGCATGGAGGACGTGGCGCGCTACGCCGACCGGCTGCTGGTGATGAATCACGGCGAGAAGGTATTTGACGGGCCGCCCAAGGAGGTGTTCCGCCATTACCGGGAACTGGAGGCCATCGGGCTGGCTGCGCCTCAGATCACGTACCTGGTGCACGATCTGCGGGAGCGCGGAATCGACATCGATGAGGATATCACCACGGTCGCGGAGGCCAGGGAGGCCATCCTCAGGCTTTACAGACAATAGGAGCGGAAATGTTAAGAGAGATTACGCTGGGACAATATTATCCGGTAGATTCTGCGGTTCACCGCCTGGACCCCAGAACCAAACTGTTTGGGACAATGGTATTCATTATCTCACTTTTTATGGCGGACAGCCTGTGGGCGTACCTGCTGGCCACGGTGGTTTTAGGCCTGGTGATCCGGGCGACCAGGGTGCCGTTTAAGTTTATGGTGCGGGGGCTGCGGGCAGTGCTGGTGCTGCTGCTCATCAGCGTCAGCTTTAACCTGTTTTTGACCGATGGTACTATAATTGTAAAATTCTGGATTTTTAAGATCACCCACGAGGGCGTGCGGCTGGCCGGATTTATGGCGCTGCGCCTGATCTATCTGGTGATCGGCTCCTCGGTGATGACGCTGACCACTACGCCCAACCAGCTGACGGACGGCCTGGAGAAAAGCCTTGGGTTTTTAAACAAAGTGGGGGTTCCGGTGCACGAGGTGTCCATGATGATGTCCATTGCGCTGCGCTTTATCCCCATTCTGGTGGAGGAGACGGACAAGATCATGAAGGCGCAGATGGCAAGGGGCGCGGACTTTGAGTCCGGAAACCTGATCCGAAAGGCCAAGGCAATGGTGCCGCTGCTGGTGCCGCTGTTTATCTCCGCGTTCCGTCGGGCTACGGATCTGGCGATGGCCATGGAGGCGCGTTGCTACCGCGGCGGAGAGGGCAGGACCAAGATGAAACCGCTGCATTACCGGGCGGCGGACCGGACGGCCTATCTTTTGTATGCAGTGTACATTGCCGCGATGGTTGGGATTCGGGTGTACCTGTAAGGCATTTCATATGGAAGGAATCGGAAACATGAGACGGATTCGCCTGGTGGTGGCCTACGACGGCACCAATTACCACGGCTGGCAGTACCAGCCCAATGCGGTGACAATCGAGGAAGTGCTGAACAAGGCGCTGACAGAGCTTTTGAGGGAACCCATCGCCGTGATCGGCGCCAGCCGCACGGACGCGGGGGTGCACGCGCGGGGAAATGTGGCGGTGTTCGACACGGAGAACCGCATGGCGGCGGATAAGATCTGTCTGGCGGTGAACCAGAGGCTGCCTGAGGATATCCGGGTGCAGAGCTCGGGGGAGGTGGCCCCGGACTGGCATCCCAGAAAGCAGCGGTGCGTCAAGACTTACGAGTATAAAATCTTAAACCGCAGGATCGAGGTGCCGGACAAGCGCCTGTACACATACCACTGCTATTACGATCTGGATTTGGAGAAAATGCGCCAGGCCGCGTCCTTTATCGTGGGAGAACACGATTTCAAAAGCTTTTGCAGCGCCAAAACTCAGGTCACGGACACTGTGCGGACCGTGTACAGCCTGAACGTGGAGCGGGATCAGGAGGATGTGATCACCATCCGGATCACCGGGAGCGGATTTCTCTACAATATGGTGCGGATCATCGCAGGCACGCTGCTGTGGGCCGGAACCGGGCTGATCCGGCCGGAGGAGGTGGCGGAGATTCTGGCGGCGGAGGACAGGCGCAAGGCCGGCCCCACGGCTCCGGCCAAGGGACTTACGCTGATTCGGATGTTTTATCCCGACGAAATGCAGGAGCAGGCGGAAAAGCCGTGAAAAACAGGCATTTTTAAGCATTTTTAGGCGAGAAAGTGGTTGACACGCCCGGGTGAATGTAATATAATATAAAACTGTGACATTAGCAAAGAATGCTTAGCCATTGCCCCGGAGTAAGCATTTGACTGATAAATACTTCCCATATTTATCATGCATACAGAGGGCGCCTGAAGGCGCACGTCAGGTAGAATAAGGTTGAATTTAACAGGAGGTTGACCAATGAAGAGTTTTATGGCTAGTCCAGCGACAATCGAGAGAAAATGGTATGTAGTTGATGCGACCGGATATACATTAGGACGTTTAGCTTCAGAAGTGGCTAAGGTATTAAGAGGAAAGAACAAACCGACTTTCACTCCCCACATGGATTGCGGCGATTACGTGATCATTGTGAATGCGGACAAGGTGAAAGTGACCGGTAAGAAATTAGATCAGAAGATTTATTACAACCACTCCGAGTATGTGGGCGGAATGAGAGAGACCACACTGCGTGAGATGATGGCTAAGAAGCCTGAGAAGGTTGTAGAGTTAGCCGTTAAAGGTATGCTTCCCAAGGGGACTCTGGGCAGAAGCATGTATGACAAGCTTCATGTATACGCCGGCCCGGATCATCAGCAGGCAGCTCAGAAGCCCGAAGTTTTAACATTTTAATGAGGAATGGAGGAAGAAAATATCATGGCTAGCGCAAAATTTTACGGAACAGGCAGAAGAAAAAAATCCATCGCCAGAGTATATTTAGTACCGGGTACCGGCAACATCACCATCAACAAGAGAACCATTGATGAGTACCTTGGACTTGAGACATTAAAGTTAATCGTTCGTCAGCCCTTAGTAGCGACCGAGACCAGCGACAAGTTCGACGTTCTGGTAAACGTTCGCGGCGGCGGCTTTTCCGGACAGGCGGGCGCAATCCGTCACGGAATCTCCAGAGCTCTGCTTCAGGCGGATGCTGAGTACAGACCGGTCCTGAAGAAAGCCGGATACCTGACCAGAGACCCGAGAATGAAAGAGAGAAAGAAGTACGGCCTCAAGGCAGCTCGTCGCGCACCGCAGTTCAGCAAGCGCTAAACTTTATCAAAAGTGGTCAAAAACCCCGGAACTACGCGGTTTCCGGGGTTTTTCCTTTTCAAATGGTTTGACGCAATTTGACAGAACGAAGCCTCTTTTAACCCGT
>OJKJ01000171.1_pt1 | contig 47804 bp, 42 predicted proteins | sample 1596491 | NCBI WGS metagenome assembly OJKJ01 (sample SAMEA4350160, study PRJEB24818) | metagenome | biome: human; feature: gut; material: faeces | place: Denmark | collected 2013-09
AACCATTAGTTAATTTTATGAAATTTAAATGTATGGCTAATCTTCATATAGAGGATTAGCCTTTTTACTTTTATAGTTCTAAAGAAAGTGAAGTACAAATAACACGGGATAGAAATGGCTATGTTACTTGCATTTTATTTATATAAATTAATTTTTTATTTACATTAAAAGTTATCTTTAGAGGGGGCAATGACACTTTCAGCTGTATATATTAGCTCTTGGTTGAGTTCATTAGATGGTTCATTTTTATTTGATTTTGAATTGCTTACATAACCTTGGAAAAACCATTCAATAGGGCAATTTAATGCTTCAGCAATATCCACTAAATGATTAATTGGAATTTTGTTAATACCATTTTCATAACGAGATATTTGCTGTTGACTTAAATTTAATTTATCAGCTAAATTCGCACCTGATAGACCGAGCTCTTTTCTCCGGTTTTTTATTTTTATACCAATTATAGTATGAATGTCCATATGACATCCTCAATTTATATGAAAAGTTGTTATTTAATGCACTTAATTCAAATTACGTTTCATAGTATATTAAAAAATAAATAGATTTAAAAGTTTTAATGAACATAATTATGATGAAAATCGCTATTTTTAGTTTGGTTATTTGCAATAAGATAGCATTACTTTTAATGTGGTTATTGTTGTTGAATAAGTAAAAATATCTATCGTTACTACTTTTCATAGCGAAAAATATAAATTTTAAATTTCCTTTATAGTTATTTTGTTTTATTTTTCTTTAAAATCAAATTATTGCATCCTTGTTGTTGTGATAAAATTATCAGGAAGCAAAGTTAATATATCGTTACGGAATGTTAACTTTTTGTTTTTTTACTTAATTTTTACTTAAAGTATTTAGTTATTAAAATTAAAGGTAAAAAATAAATCAATGATATTTATGACATATTAATTTAATTGATATTAACTCAATGCTTAAATCATCTTAAATGATTACTCTGTTAATGGAACATCTTCATCAGACATATTATGCCACGACCTAGATTTTATTATTGAGATATTGTGCACTTTATTATATATATTTTTCCTCGCGCTAAACAAATTTTTACAAGCGTGATAAGGCATAAATGTGGGTACTCAAGTATACTGTATAAAACCTATTGGCACTTTCATTACCAAATTAGTGAGGTCCACAATGAAATTGTATATTTATGACCACTGCCCATTTTGTGTTAGAGCTAGAATGATTTTTGGTTTAAAAAAGTTAGCAGTAGAGCAAATCGTTTTATTCGATGATGACATAGAAACGCCAAAAAAAATGATAGGTCGAAAAATGTTACCTATCTTACAAAAAGACGATGGAAGTTATTTACCTGAAAGCTTAGATATTGTTCATTATGTAGATAGCATTAATGAACCTAAATATGCAGGAGGAAACATAACCCCTGAAGTAGAGTCTTGGTCTAAAGCGGTTTCTGCTGTGGTATATAAGCTTGTGACACCACGTTTTACACAAACTGATTTCCCTGAAATTAGTACAGCAGAAGCGAGGGCGGCATATATCGCTAGAACATCAAAATCTTATGGTGACTTAAACGAGTTTAAAAAAGAAACTCATACGTTGCTAGTTGAATTAGAGCCCCAATTGTCTTTATTAGATGCGTGGTTAGAAACACGTGGTGAACACATTGATATTAATGATTTTATTATTTTTCCAACCTTACGTAGTTTGAGCATAGTTGAGCACTTATCGTTTAGCACAAATATTCGGGATTATATGGAGCGAATTGCAAAAACCTCGAATATTAACTTGCTATTTGATCAGGCGAAATAGCTTATTTGGCTGCCAGTTCAGTGGGTTATGGCAAACGTATACCGCCTCTAAAAGAGGCGGTTGTACAGGATAATTCATTAATGGACGTAGTCACGTAGTGTATAAACTAATTTGTAATGACCTTGAATTAATACTAGCTGGTTGTTGTTTAATGAAATAACTGCGCCATCAGACAGTACTCGATTTATCATTGAATCCCATTTAGATAAATCTTCATCAACACATTCGAGTTCAGTTTTACTTAAGTTTTTTACGGTGATTTTTGCGTTTTTGATATTGCCAAATCCGTTAAAATCATTACACATTGATGCAGAAACAAACATTTTCTCGCCAAAAGCAAGGGAAGGTACAGTTTGCTTGCTACTAATCGTCTTACCATTCACTTCAGTTAAAATAAAACGATGATGCATCAACTTATTTTCAAGTGCTTGGTCATCATTACGCGCATTGACTTGATGAGTTTGGCATGCTGCTAGCAATAAACCCAAAATAGTAAGTGGAATTAGGCGTTTCATAGTTCCCGATCCAACTATGCGTTAACAATATTAGGGCAAGTTTCCCCATGACTAATTTGACGGATATTATTAAGCGTAGTTTGACTGATACTTGTTAATGCTTCTTCCGTTAAAAACGCTTGATGCCCGGTAAATAACACATTGTGACAAGAAGAAAGACGACGAAAAACATCATCTTGAATTACATCATTAGATTTATCTTCGAAAAATAAATCACGTTCATTTTCATATACATCCATACCTAAAGCGCCAATTTTCTGTAATTTTAGTGCATTGATTGCTGCAACAGAATCGACTAACGCGCCTCGGCTTGTATTGATGATCATGACCCCATTTTTCATCTTTTTGAATGCATTTTCATCGAGTAGGTGATGATTCTCAGGTGTTAATGGACAATGAAGGGAAATAATATCTGATTGTTCATATAAAGTATCCAAGTCAACGTATTCAGCGCCCATATCTAAAACAGCTTGGTTCGGGTATGGGTCGTGTGCGAGTAAGCGCATTCCAAATCCCTTTAAAATACGTAGCGTCGCTTGGCCAATTTTTCCGGTACCAATAATTCCAGCAGTGCGGTTATGCATATTAAAACCTGTTAATCCTTCGAGAGAAAAATTTGCATCTCGAGTACGTTGGTATGCTCGATGGATCCTACGGTTAAGGCAGAGCATCATACCAACAGTATGTTCGGCAACGGCTTCAGGAGAATAAGCGGGAACTCGGACAACTTGAATACCTAATTCTTTAGCAGCTTGTAAATCAACATTGTTAAAACCAGCGCAACGTAAAGCTAAAATTCGAATATTGAGTGCGGCAAGTTCTTCTAAAACAGCACGATTAGCTTCGTCGTTAACGAAAATACAGATAGCATCTGCACCAACAGCATTTTTAGCTGTCTGAACGGTCAATGGAAAATCAAAATATTCAATACTAAAATTAAATCCAGAATTTTGATTAACTTGTTCCATGTGCTTGCGGTCATACTGTTTGGTACTATAAGAAACAATTTTCATCATGAAGACTCCAATTTTTAGGAACCAATTAGAAAAGAGTAGGTAAAAAGGTGTACCTACAAAATATAAACTCAGAATAAGACAATTAAGTTTGTAAATCACCTATAAATTAAGAAAATAGGTATCTGTTTACGATTGAATGTGGTTTATCTTTGTTAGTATCGTGTTTAATGAGGAAATTTTGTTGAAATTTATCACTTGCGCTATAGAACAATTCAAACAAGGGACGTAGTAATGCAGTTAATGAAAAGAGCATTCAGAATATTACTCTGCTTTTTGGGTGGAAGCATTGCTCTCTTAATACTTTTATGGATAACGATATCCCATTGGGCTCCAGTTGTTGCATCACACTATCTTCCTAAGCCATTTAAACTGTCGTTTTCAGAACCAAGAATTAGCCATGGCCAGTTGGATATAGCAAATATCAGTATAACAGCAAATAATTGCACATTAGTTCAGTTGAATAGCACAAGACTTTCTATCTTTCCCTTACACGCTATTGTGGATGACCTTGATGTTAAAACTGAATGTTTGAGTGCTCTTGAGCCAACGAATGAAATGGATAATGAACCGATTAATATTGCAGAACTTATCGATAATATTCCGGTTTTTTCATTAGTTATCAATAATACCAATATACAGCCATGGAGTGATTACCAAGGCAGTATTTGGTTGCGTAAAAATCAGGTTAACCCTCTAGAATTTGATTTTAGGGGCGACAATTTAAGGTTGTCATCTTTAATTAATACGGAACACCAATTAGTCATTCAAAATTTTTTAGCATTTCTACCAGAACAAAAGCAAACAATAGAATTATTTGGTGATGTGCAGCTTCCCTTAATGGCAAATCAGCTTCCAGAAAAAGGGGAGTTGAATGCTTATTTTAAGTTAATCAACCCAGAAAAATTCTTACAAGCTAAATTCAGTTGGTTGAATGACCAAGGTGTCTTTAGCGTCATGGATACAGACACAAAGAAAGAATTGCTTTATTTACCATGGTCACTATCGCCTTCTCGAATACAAATAGCGCAAGGTAAGTGGCAATGGAAAGAAGCAGATATCCCTTTACAAGGCGGTATCAGCTTTCAAGTTGATAACTGGGATAATACATTAAGTGAAATGGTATTTTCTGGGCGTATTAATATGCTCACACAAGCAAAGAAAGGGAAAGCCAATATTGTCTTAGCTGTGCCATCTACTCAGATAAATTTACTCAATGCTGATATTAATTTTAGGTTACATGGCCAAGTTAAATATGATGATATGGTGCTGGATATTAATTTGCCTGCAAAGGTTTCAGGCCAGTTAGCTGCCCCCAAAATTTCTTTTTTATCCAGTTCATTATTAAGAGCTTATGGCCGTCTTTCGGAAACACTGGTTCTTAATGAAGCTAGATTACCACTTGCAGGAACATCGTTAGGTGAAGAGGGTATTTCAGGACGTTTACAAGCTATTCTAAAAATTAAAGAGCAATATTGGGGGAGTTTTGATATTCATTTGGATGGCAAAGCTAATAAATTTACCTTAGATAAGGGAAAATGGTTTTGGAATTATTGGGGAAATGCCAATTTACCCTCATTATCAGCTAATTGGGATATTAAGGGAAATGGGAGTTGGCAGGACACTTTAATTACATTAAATAGCTTAAATACAGGGTTTGACCAAATACAATATGGGCTTTTATCGATGAGGGCTCCACGTTTACAGCTAAGTAACCCATTGATTTGGCAACGTGATCAGAATAAAGCCAGTTTTAATGGAAAATTACAGCTTACCAGTGAACGGATGCAATTCGGCACTGAAAGTTATCTGCCAAGGATCACATTAAACGCAGATCTTAGGGGAAAATCTCCTGCTGAGTTTCAACTTAAAGGCGATTTAAGTACTAAAGATGTCGGGCCAATAGTCATCTTTGGGCGCTGGGACGGTGAAAGATTAAGAGGGGAGGCTCGTTGGCCTGAACAGTCGGTCACAGCTTTTCAAACGTTAATTCCTGCTGACCTTGGAATTGAATTAAAACAAGGCAAATTATTTTCTCAAGCCGCTTTTTCAATAACACCGGAAGAGGGTTTTATTGCTGGAGGACATTGGCGTGTCGAGAATACTAGCCTTTGGTTAAAAGATGGCGAATTATCAGGATTAGATTTTGTTTTACCGTGGCGTTTAAAACAAAGTACCTGGACTTTGGGGGGAAAAGCACCCGTTGAGTTGCGTATTAAACAGCTCAATAATTTATTTGAATTAACGGATATTAAAGCTGATCTCTCTGGTTCTTATCCGCCAACGGAAAATTCGCCATTAAAACTGACTAATGTAGGCTTTAAAACATTAGGAGGTGAAATATCGATGGATTTACTGCGCTGGCCACAAACTCAAGCCTCTACGATAAAATTAAAGCAGATTGAACTTAGCCAGTTATTTACCATACTAAAAGTGTCGCAATTTGCTGTCTCTGGTAAAGTTAATGGAGAATTACCTTTTTATTTAAATAACCCAGAATGGATAGTTAAAGATGGGTGGTTAGAAAATAGTGGGCCATTAACATTACGATTAGATACCCAATTTGTTGACTCTATTCGAGAAGATAATATATCTGCGGGATCCGCAATGGGGTGGTTACAATATTTGGAAATAAAACGCAGCCGTACAGATGTTAATGTCACAAATTTAGGGCTGTTAAAGATGACAACAATCCTTGAAGGGTATAACACGCAAGAAAAGAAAAAACGCGAAGTTCATTTGCATTATCAACATGAAGAAAATATCTTTCAATTATGGCGTAGTTTACGATTTGGTAGCTCTTTAGAAGAGTGGTTGGAAAAAAATTTATAATGAGCATAAGAATGAACGTGAAAATATTAAAATTCACTACAGCTATATCGATTGTGTTGCTGTTATCAGCTTGCTTGCGAGTTGAGGTCGCAACACCGGATAAGCCCATCAATATTAATATGAATGTAAAAATTGAACATGAAATCCAAATAAAAGCGGATAGGCAAGTAGAAGAATTATTGAAAGAAAATAGTGATTTGTTCGGTGAGGTAAACCCAAAATGAATCGAATAATCAAAGTATTTGCCCTGTGTTCGTTATTGACTGCCTTTCAGGCTATAGCAATAACGGTTGATGAGGCCAAAGAAACAGGTCTATTAGGGGAAACGTTATCGGGGTATTTAGCTCCAATTAATACGAGTAATCTAGAGGCCACTAAACTAGCGGCACAAATCAACCAAGAACGGGAAAAAAGATACAGCGAAATTGCTGCAAAAAATAACCTAAAAACAAATGATGTCGCAAGGATAGCAGGACAAAAACTTGTAGAGCGGGCTAGTCCTGGGGAGTTTGTGCGTGGAATTAATGGTCAATGGTTACAAAAGAAATAAAAAGCGCACTCAGAAAGTGCGCAAAATTTAACAATGGTAGCTTTGGGTTTTAATAATATCTTGCTTAAATGGATATATTTTAAGCGACAATGGTATTTATATGGCTTTGTGCTTGTTGATGTGCCTTTTCGACTGATTCTTGGCCTAACGACGTGCCTTCAGCAAAAACGAACTCAACGTCGGTAATACCAATGAAATTTAGAAATAGTGTTAAATAAGGCACCATGGTATCTGTTGGTGTGTCTTTATAAATACCGCCTCGGCTCGTTAATACATATGCGCGCTTGTCTTTTAATAAGCCAACAGAACCTTGTTCTGTATATTTAAACGTGTGCCCTGAGCGAGCGATAAAGTCGAAATAGTGTTTTAAATGAGAAGAAATCGTAAAGTTATACATCGGAGCTGCAATAACAATCACATCGTGAGCTTTAATTTCCTCAATCAACGCATTTGACAGGTCTAAATGTGCTTGTTGTTGTGCTGTTTTCGTGTCACTTGGACCAAAAGCTGCTAAAATTTCACCGTCAATCGCTGGAATTGGCTCTTTGACTAAATCTCGTACAGTTACTGTATCTGCTGAGTGTTTTTCCTGCCATTGTTGAATAAAGTAATCTGCCATTTTATTGCTTTGTGAATAGTCAGCCAGAATACTTGATTTCAATAGTAATACTTTACTCATGTGTTCCTCTATTTTTTAGGTAAAACTTTATTGGTAATAATACGTGATGTGTAACTGATTGATAGGAAAAATATTAGATAGCTTTCTTCAAAAAAATTGATGGTATTTTTATGTGATAACAACAATTAAAAATAAAAGCGAAATTTAGCCCTCACAAATTGCGAAGCTGATTGGCTATCGTGTATTGAAATTTATTAAAGATAAGGATTCAACAGGTGAAATCCATACTGACAGCATTAACCGCTGATATTGGACAAACTTCATTACGTGACCAATGGTTACTGAAAAAAAGAGTACAAGGTATTGCAAAGATCCAGAACGAAAAATCGCGCTCTGCGGTACTTGATGCTATCAAAATAGATATTGAAAAGGCAAAGCAAAAGGTTGAAATTAAACGATTAAATGCGCCTAAAATTGTGTATCCGGATAATTTACCGGTCAGCCTGAAGAAAGATGTCATTTTAGATGCCATTAAAAAACATCAAGTTGTTATTATTGCTGGTGAAACTGGGTCAGGTAAAACAACGCAAATCCCCAAAATTTGTCTTGAACTTGGCAGAGGGGTTCTAGGGTTTATTGGTCACACTCAACCAAGACGTTTAGCCGCGCGCTCAGTTGCGTCACGCTTAGCTCAAGAACTTGAATGTGAATTAGGTACAAATGTTGGTTATAAAGTACGCTTTAGTGACCAAGTGAGTGAAACGACTCAAGTCAAATTGATGACTGATGGTATCTTGCTTGCAGAACTACAAAATGACAAATTGCTGCTGCAATATGACACTATTATTATCGATGAGGCTCACGAAAGAAGCCTGAATATCGACTTTATTTTAGGTTATTTACGTCAATTATTACCAAAACGTCCTGATTTAAAAGTTATTATTACATCAGCAACCATTGACCCTGAGCGTTTTTCGAAGCACTTTAGTCATGCCCCAATTGTTGAAGTGTCTGGGCGTACCTATCCTGTTGAAGTTCGTTATCGTCCTATCATGGGAGACCAGAACGATAGTGACCGTGACCAAATTGATGGGATAATTGATGCGGTAAATGAACTATCGGTTGAAGGTAATGGCGATATATTGATTTTTATGAGCGGTGAGCGGGAAATTCGTGATACCGCCGATGCGTTATCAAAACTTTCTTTACGCCACACTGAAATCTTACCTCTTTTCGCAAGGCTCTCGAATAGTGAGCAAAATCGTATCTTCCATCCTCATGGGGGACGGCGGATCATTCTTGCAACAAACGTAGCAGAAACATCATTAACTGTACCGGGTATAAAATATGTCATTGATACCGGTTATGCGCGAATCAGTCGTTATAGTTACCGTACCAAAGTACAACGTCTTCCTGTTGAAGCCATTTCTCAAGCTTCAGCTAACCAACGTAAGGGGCGCTGTGGCCGTGTTTCTGACGGGATTTGTATTCGTTTATACTCAGAAGATGACTTCTTATCACGCCCAGAGTTCACGGACCCTGAAATTTTACGGACGAATTTAGCGTCAGTTATATTACAAATGACTTCTATTGGTCTTGGTGATATTTCTGCATTTCCATTTGTGGAGGCTCCAGATAAACGCAATATCCAAGATGGTGTGAAATTACTGGAGGAGCTAGGTGCAATTAAGTCCCATAAACAGGCGGATAAAGGGTATCAACTAACGGATACGGGTAGACAACTAGCCCAGCTTCCTGTTGACCCAAGACTTGCTCGTATGGTGATTGAAGCACGTAAACACGGGGCAGTACGTGAAGCAATGGTGATTGTTTCTGCATTATCAATTCAAGACCCAAGGGAGAGACCTTTAGACAAACAGCAAGCTGCCGATGAAAAACATCGTCGTTTCCATGATAAGCAATCAGATTTCTTAGCTTTTTTAAATCTTTGGGATTACTTAAAAGAACAACAAACACAGCTTTCTAACGCTCAATTTAGAAAAATGTGTCGCCAAGATTTTCTTAATTATTTGCGTATTCGGGAATGGCAAGATTTGTATACCCAATTGAGGCAAGTGGTAAAAGAGCAAGGTTTTGCCATTAATAGTGCGGAGGCTGATTTTCGGAGCATTCACGTTTCGTTATTGGCTGGGCTGCTTTCACATATTGGACAAAAAGATGCAGATAAACACGAGTTTACTGGGGCTAGAAATGCACGTTTTACTATTTTTCCTGGGTCGGGTTTATTTAAAAAACCACCGAAATGGGCAATGGTTGCGGAACTTGTTGAAACGTCGAAATTATGGGGAAGAATTGCCGCATCAATCGATGTTGAGTGGGTTGAACCCTTAGCAGAACATTTGACTAAACATAGCTATAGTGAGCCTCATTGGTCAAAATCTGAAGGCGCGGTAATGGCGTCAGAAAAAGTGACTTTATATGGGCTACCCATTGTTGCATCAAGGCAGGTTAATTATGGGAATATTGACCCGTTATTATGCCGTGAATTATTTATTCGGCATGCATTGGTTGAAGGGGATTGGGTCACACGCCACGCATTCTTTAAAGAAAATCTGAAATTACTATCTGAAGTCGAAGATTTGGAGCATAAATCACGTCGGCGTGACATTTTAGTTGATGATGAAACGTTATTTGCATTTTATGACCAACGGATCCCGAATGATGTGATTTCCTCTCGTCATTTTGATAATTGGTGGAAAAAGGCATCTAAGCAACAATCTGACTTGTTAAGCTTTGAAAAAAGTATGCTGATCAAGGAGGATGCGAGTAATGTTTCGGCTCTTGATTACCCAAACTATTGGTATCAAGGGGATTTGAAATTTCGGTTGAGTTATCAATTTGAGCCAGGAACTGATGCAGATGGAGTGACTGTCCATGTACCACTTGCGATATTGAATCAGGTTCAGAATATTGGCTTTGATTGGCAAGTTCCGGGACTGCGTCATGAGTTGATCGTTGCTTTAATTAAATCATTACCTAAACCAATTAGGCGAAATTTTGTTCCTGCACCTAACTATGCTTCTGCATTTTTAGAACGAGTCCCTGAGCCTGAGGGGAGTGTATTGGATAAACTTGAACGTGAATTACGCCGTATGACAGGCGTCACTGTTGAACGTGAATCATGGCAATTAGAGCAACTTCCCGCTCATTTAAAAATGACATATCGTGTTGTAGGCGACAAAAATAAAACCGTTGCGGAAGGGCAAAATCTTGATGAGCTAAAAAATAGCCTAAAAGAAAAAGTGCAAGAAACGTTGTCTGAAGTTGTAGATGACGGTATTGAGCAACATGGGTTACATATTTGGAGTTTTGGTGAATTACCTCAACGCTATGAGCAAAAGAGAGGCGGATATTCCGTTAAAGCTTATCCTGCATTAGTCGATGAAAGAAATAGTGTTGGTATCAAGGTGTTTGAAACAGAATTAGAACAGCAGCAAGCAATGTGGGCTGGTGTGCGTCGATTATTACTGTTAAATATTCCATCGCCAATTAAGTATTTACATGAAAAACTACCCAATAAATCAAAATTGGGTTTGTACTTTAACCCCTATGGCAAGGTATTGGAGTTAATAGATGATTGTATTGCTTGTGGTGTCGACCAAATAATCTCTGATTTTGGTGGCGCGGTATGGAATGAAGAACAGTTTGAAAAACTGAAAGAGCTTGCACGGGCAGAATTAAATGATGTGGTTGTTAATATTGCTAAGCAAGTTGAACAAATATTAACGGTGGTGTTTGCAATCAATAAACGTCTAAAAGGGCGGGTTGATTTTTCGATGGCAATAGCGTTATCGGATATAAAAACACAAATGTCGAACTTAGTGTTTAAAGGTTTTGTGACTACTCATGGTTGGAAACGCTTACCTGATATTCTTCGTTATTTAAATGGAATAGAGCGGCGATTAGAAAAACTAGCTATTGATCCTAACCGAGATCGTGCACAACTGAGTAAAGTAGAGCATGTTCAGAATATGTGGCAGCAATGGTTAGTAAAATTATCTCCAGTTCAGAGAAATATGCCAGAAGTCCAAGAAATTCGCTGGATGATTGAAGAACTGAGAGTCAGTCTGTTTGCCCAGCAGCTTGGAACGCCATATCCAATTTCGGATAAGCGAATTATGCAGGCGATGGAACAGTTATCTCAACAACTGTAAGCTTTATTTTGACTAATTAGCGCTTCACGTATTCTGTATATGAAGCGCTTTTCATTTTTAGTTGGCCTTAATCATTTAGTTACAACATACTAATGAATGATAAAAATATAAGCATCGAAGCTCATACAACAGAAATTTTAACCAGCAAAGGAGAGGGGAAATTGTAAAGGAAATTACGACTAGAAAATTATGGAGTGATTTAGTAATCAAAAAAACAGGATGTTGCAGTAAATGAAGGCTTAAATTTATGGGTTAAAATTAAGCCCTCGTTTCTAAAACTAGGCAACCAAATAATAGAGCGCTGGGATAGCGCCGATAGCAATGGCATATGCCATGATTTTTTCAATCGCTTTTAATGGCATTTGGTTGGTTTGCTGCTGGCGAGCATAGAAAAATACCAAAATACCAGGGGCATATAAAACGACGGATAATAGTAAATTGATTAACCCTGATGCATAAAGCAACCATAGACCATAAAGACTGGCAATAGCTCCAACGGCAAGTAATGCCTTATTATGACGTTCAAAAGCTACTTTTACTAAAAATGCACCAACAAGGAAATAGGGGACTAAAATCATTTCAGAGGCAATGGTAAGCAATGTATTGTAATTACTCCCACTAAGCCAAATAAGAACTAAAGATAGCTGTACTGCACCATTAGTGAGCCATAAAGAAGATGATGGGGCATCATTCTTATTTAATTTATTGAATATTTTAGGAAATGATTGGTATTGGGCTGCAATATAAGGTACTTCAGCGGCCATAATAGTCCAACTTAGGTAAGCTCCACAAACAGAAATAATTAGGCCCGCTGCAATAATAATATCACCACTCGAACCAATTAAACTTATCATGAGTGGGGCCATGGATGGATTTTTTATTTCTGCAAGTTCAGCTCTAGGCATAATACCTAAAGAAAGTAAGGTCACTAGAATATAGATAATTAAAGCAGAACTTACAGCGAAAATTGTTGCTAAGCCAACATCGCGGCGGTTTTTCGCTCGTGCAGAGACGACAACGGCACCTTCGATACCAATAAATACCCATAGTGTAATCAGCATGGTATCTTTGACTTGCTCCCAAACAGGAACACCAAATTCGATACCACTAAAATCTGCATTGAAAATATCAAGTTTAAACGCAAAAAAAGCCAATACAATAAATAAGCCAAGAGGAACCAGTTTTGCCATTGTAGCAAGTTTATTAATCCCAGCGGCTGTTTGTACTCCACGAAGAACTAAATAGTGAACAAACCAGAGGAGTATTGATTCTCCGACTAGGGCTTGCCATGTATTCCCATCACCAAAAATAATGTTGTCAGGAGTATCTGTAAAAAAACTGATTGCTGCGAATACGATAACAAGATAAGACACATTGGCAACTACCGCACATAGCCAATAACCCCACGCCGAGCAAAAACCAATTAATTCCCCGAAGCCGACTTTGGCGTAAGTAAATATCCCACCGTCAAGGTCAGGTCGTATGCGAGAAAGCAACAATAAGGCAAATGCTAAAAAAAGGATGCCCACACCAGTAATTGACCAACCGATTATTAATGCGAGAGGGCTAGCCACTTCAGCCATATTTTGAGGGAGACTAAAAACACCGGCGCCAACCATTGAGCTAAGAACTAGCGCAGTTAGTGCGGTAAGACTCAAAGTATTTTTCAAAGTAAATCCTGAACGTTCAGAAATCAAAAGTTAAAATGACGTTAAAGTGCCATTACAATAATGAGTTTAACTAGTAGCCATTAAAAAAGCAGATAGAATGACTGCATGTTTTCAGAGTGTGGATTCTACGAACGAAATGACAGATATGCAATGGTAATGTATGCATTTTTTAAGATGTTTTATGCACTTTTTCAAAAGAGTGAGGATGAATAGAGTCAAAGACGAGATATAACCTAAAGTGAGAGTCTAAAAATAAAAAAACCAGCCGAGTAGGCTGGTTTTAACATCACATAAATTAGGACTATTTAAACAAGTCAGCACTGATAGTGACACTGCCACCATTAGATTGCCATTCTCTTGTAATATGAAAATATTTAGCCCCTTTCGCTTCCGCACGTTTTGCTATTTGGTAACGTACTTCAGGCGTATTGGTGTAATATCCAGAGAATGTAATAGAGTCAAATGGGACCATTTGTGCAGCTGCTGTTTTGTTGACCTCTTCGATAACATAACCACTTGGCAGAGTCACACTAGTACGACCCGGTTGACTGCTAGAGGTTTCAAAGAAGCGTCCGACTGCGGTTGTTGGTTCTTCAGAAGATGCAACACCAGGAATGCGAACTTTTTTAGCCGCTTCACCGCCCTCTGCTAATAGAGCACGACCAGCGTCAGAATCGGCAGGAACCACTGCGTCTTCATTAAGAACTTGTCGTTTCGGTGCATCTTTCTTATAGATATAAGCAGTTGCTAATGTATTTCCACCATCATTCATTGCGATATTACGAACCACATAGAACGAGGCAGCATTTTTCTCAAGTGCTTTTTTGGCGATAGCCTCATATAGGTCTGGTTGAGAAGGGTAAAAACCGCTTACAGTAACAGTATCAAAAGGCTCATATTCTGTTGCGTCAGTTTTTGACATTTCCTCAACACCACCGAATACACGACGTTTTGGTGTATCAACTTGTGGTGCATCTTTTGCGTAGACATCAGCAACAACACGCATGTTGCCGCTATCACCTACATCATCAAGGCTTTGAATGTAAAAGGCATATGCCCCCATTTTATCAGCCCTACGGGAGACTGCATCGGATGCTTCATAAATAGCATTAAAGCGCCCGGTGACTGTTATACGCTCATAAGGTTTTAATTCAGTAGCCTGTTTTGGCGTCAATTCAACAGCCGCCTGAGTAGCAGTTATACTAGTTAATGATAACACCGCGGCTGCGATGACCGTAGTTTTCAGCTTCATACAAAATCCTTCCGCCTTGCGCAATTTATTATAAACATGCTGAATCTTAGTTGTATCACATGTACGTGATTATTACACGTAACGGAACCTGTTGTCTCATGATTTTATTTTTATGAGAAATAAATAATTATTGACTAGTTAAATTTACCAGATTTTTTAAAGTATCCAGTATTTTATTGACCTAAAACTAAGATTTTCACTGCGAATTCCATTTACTGTCTAAGAATCGTGATCAATTATGGATCAAGAAGCTTATTTTCAGTAGGTTATTAGAACATTAAAAATCTGTTTAGGCACAAAATAAGACTTTTCTCTGTGATGACAGTCATTATTTTAGCAAACACTCTATTAACAACATTACGTTAGGCATTAAAAAGGGAACATTATGCGTATTGGTATACCAAGAGAACGACTTGCCAATGAAGCGCGTGTTGCAGCTACACCATCTACAGTAACTCAACTTCTTAAGTTAGGTTTTTCTGTCTGTGTAGAACAAAATGCGGGTCATTTAGCCAGTTTTGACGATGTAGCATACGAACAAGCGGGGGCGGAAATCGTTGATCGTGATACTGCATTTGCTGCGGATATCGTTTTTAAAGTCAACGCGCCACTGGATGATGAAATTCCTCTATTAAAAGAAGGAGCGACTCTGGTGAGTTTCATTTGGCCAGCACAGAATGCTGAGCTAATGGAAGCTTTAAAAGCTAGGAAAATTAACGTGATGGCGATGGATGCGGTACCACGCATTTCACGTGCTCAATCACTTGATGCGCTTAGCTCAATGGCGAATATTGCCGGCTACCGTGCAATTGTTGAAGCTGCTCACGAATTTGGTCGTTTCTTTACGGGGCAAATTACGGCCGCAGGTAAAGTTCCTCCAGCGAAAGTCATGATCATCGGGGCTGGGGTTGCAGGCCTTGCTGCGATTGGCGCTGCTGGTAGTTTAGGTGCCATTGTGCGTGCCTTTGACACTCGTCCTGAGGTGAAAGAGCAAGTTCAGAGTATGGGGGCTGAATTCCTTGAATTAGATTTCAAAGAAGAGGCCGGTAGTGGCGATGGCTACGCCAAAGTAATGTCAGAAGCATTTATTAAAGCTGAGATGGAACTGTTCGCTGCACAAGCGAAAGAAGTCGATATCATTGTAACTACGGCACTGATTCCAGGTAAGCCTGCACCTAAATTGATTACCAAGGAAATGGTTGAATCAATGAAGCCGGGGAGTGTGATTGTTGACTTAGCGGCGCAAACTGGGGGGAACTGTGAGTTAACCCAAGCTGACAAGCTGGTTGTGACTGACAATGGTGTAAAAATCATTGGTTATACCGACTTACCAAGCCGTTTACCAACACAGTCATCACAGTTATATGGAACAAACCTCGTTAACTTGATGAAGTTATTGTGCAAAGAGAAAAATGGTGAAATAGATATTGATTTTGAAGATCTGGTAATTCGAGGGGTCACTGTGATTAAACAAGGTGAAATCACTTGGCCAGCGCCCCCAATTCAGGTATCTGCTCAGCCGCAGGCGAAACCGCAAGCGGTGGAAAAAGTTAAAGCACCTGAGAAAAAGATGTCACCGACGGTAAAATATGGCTTGATGGCATTAGCTATCATCTTGTTTGGTTGGTTTGCTAATTCAGCACCAAAAGAGTTTTTATCGCACTTTACTGTATTTGCTTTAGCTTGTGTGGTTGGTTATTACGTGGTGTGGAATGTGACTCATGCATTGCATACACCGTTAATGTCAGTCACTAACGCTATTTCAGGGATCATCGTCGTGGGCGCCTTGCTCCAGATTGGCAGCGGTGGCTGGGTAAGCTTCTTATCCTTTATCGCCATATTGATCGCGAGTATCAATATTTTCGGTGGGTTCACTGTAACTCAACGCATGTTAAAAATGTTTCGTAAAGGGTAAGGGGTAACTTATGTTGTCGAGTGGAATTGTGACAGCAGCTTACATAGTTGCTGCTATCCTATTTATTTTCAGCCTTGCGGGGCTATCCCGTCATGAAAGTTCCCAACGTGGGAATACTTATGGCATTATCGGGATGGCTATCGCCTTGATAGCCACTATTTTAGGTCCTCACAGTGCTAATGTGGGCTGGATGATCGTTGCGATGGTCATTGGTGCTGTCATTGGTATTCGCTTAGCGAAAAAAGTTGAAATGACAGAAATGCCTGAGCTGGTGGCTATTTTACATAGTTTCGTCGGTTTAGCTGCAGTGCTGGTTGGTTTTAACAGCTTTATCGCAAGTGAAGGGCACGCTGATGTTGTGATGGAAAACATTCACTTAACTGAAGTTTTCTTAGGGATCTTCATTGGTGCAGTTACCTTCACCGGTTCAGTAGTCGCTTATGGTAAATTATCAGGGAAAATGTCATCAAAACCGATGATGTTACCTAATCGCCATAAACTGAATTTAGCGGCGTTAGTGGTTTCATTTATTCTGTTAGTGATTTTTGTTAAAACAGAAAGTGTCGGCTTGCAAGTCTTCTTGATGCTAATTATGACCGCGATAGCTTTGGCTTTTGGCTGGCATTTAGTCGCTTCAATTGGTGGAGCGGACATGCCAGTGGTCGTTTCAATGCTGAATTCGTATTCAGGTTGGGCTGCTGCAGCGGCAGGTTTTATGTTAAGCAATGACTTGCTGATTGTCACAGGGGCATTGGTCGGTTCTTCAGGTGCGATTCTGTCCTATATTATGTGTAAGGCGATGAACCGTTCGTTTATCAGTGTTATTGCAGGAGGCTTCGGTACAGATGGCTCTTCAACAGGCACAGAAGAAGAAATGGGTGAGTATCGCGAAAGCACCGCAGAGGAAGTCGCTGAAATGTTGAAAAACTCAACATCAGTAATTATCACTCCAGGGTATGGTATGGCGGTAGCACAAGCACAATACCCTGTTGCGGATATCACCACTAAATTACGCGAACGTGGTATTAATGTGCGTTTTGGTATTCACCCTGTAGCTGGGCGTTTACCTGGCCATATGAACGTATTATTAGCCGAAGCTAAAGTACCTTATGATATCGTATTGGAAATGGATGAAATTAATGATGATTTCTCTGATACCGATACCGTTCTTGTTATTGGTGCTAACGATACGGTTAACCCAGCGGCTCAAGAAGATCCAAACAGCCCAATTGCAGGTATGCCAGTTCTTGAAGTTTGGAAAGCAACCAATGTCATTGTATTTAAACGTTCAATGAATACAGGCTATGCTGGGGTACAAAACCCATTATTCTTCAAAGAAAATACACAGATGTTGTTTGGTGATGCGAAAGATAGCGTTGATGCAATCTTACGTGCATTGTAATTTAATGAGTTACTAATTCATTTCAAAATAATTAGTAAAGTAAATAAGAAGGGGTGATTGGTTAATTCCAGTCACCCCTTCTTGATATTTGAGAGTTAAATCAGTTTATGTGATGCAGCCTTATAAACGCATCATTTGAGGCAAAATCGAGCGCAATTGGTTAGCCCTCGAGCAAAGGTAAACACTAATAAAAATGCTAGTGTTGATATTATGAGCATGCTCATCATGAGAACTCCGCCATTGAAATGGTCCATGACGTATCCTCCTACTAGACTGCCAATAGTAATTAGAATTAAAAACATAAAGGTAATAAGGGCGGAACCTTTCTCAGTTAATTCCGGAACATGAACGTGCATCCACATATTGATTGTTGCAGGAACCATACCCGCAGCGATCCCCCATGAAAAAACAAATATGATACTGGTCGCCCAATTAAAATCTAAAACAGATAATGCGAGAAAAGCTAAGGCTAATAAAAGTGCACTAATCGCGAAATTATAACGAACATTATATTTTCCGACATAACCCGCCAGTATATTGCCAACTACGCTGGCCACCCCAAAAAAGAGCAATAATGCTGAAATTTGTCCTTCGATAAAACCTGCGGTTTGTTTAAAGAACACCGTAAAATAATTATACGCAGAGAAATGTGCTAAAAAAATCAGTGTGAATATAATTAACCCTTTACGCGCAATAGGGTGCGATGGCATCAATAACAATTCCTTCCATTGCATAGACGAAGAAGGTTTTAATGATGGTAAAGAGAAATACTGCATTAAAAACGCGACAGCACCTGCAATAACCAGCGCAATATAAGGCATTCTCCAACCATAATTATCAGATAACCAAGCGCCTAGAGGTACTCCGAGCACGGTGACTAATGTGACGGCCGAAAAGAATATTGTTACGGATGTGGTAATTGACATATTTTTAGGTGCTAGACGTATCACTAAGCCTGCTGCTACTCCCCAAAAACCCCCTAGTGCGATTCCTAATGCGAATCGACCTAATAAAACTAAACTAAAATTAGACGCGAAAGCCGTAATTGCATTAGCTAATATCATGAGAGCAACTAAGAAAAGTAAGACTTGGCGTCTATCGATATTTTTGGCATAAATGGGGACAAATAGGGAGGATGCCATACCTGCGATAGATGTGACAGTGACTGTAAGCCCTGCGGTACCTGTTGATATTTGAAAATCATAAGCGATGTTATTTAGCACACTAATGGCTAAAAACTCACCAGTAACAATAATGAAGCAAGCAAAAGTTGCAGATAATAGTGAAAGCCAGTTACCATTGTGCGAAGAAATATGAGTTGTTGTCATGCGCTTTCCGTGAAAGTTAAGTAGTTTACAAAAAAGAATGATTTTATAGTGACCGCTATAAAATCATGGCGCTATTGTTTATGTGAATTTAGACGTTGTCAATTATTTTTATAATGATCACTATAAAATAGTTGTGGTATAGTGAATTGACTGCGAGTAAAGTGAGAATATGAATCAAATAAAACGCGGGCGGCCTAAAGGCTTTGACCAACAAGATGCACTAGCTAAAGCCATGCTATTGTTTTGGCGAAATGGCTATGTTGCAACCTCAATTAGCGATTTAACTCAAGAGCTAGGTATCACAGCGCCTAGCCTTTACTGTGCTTTTGGTGATAAAGCATCGTTGTTTAATCAATGTATTGATTATTATTTGATGAATGAAGCTTGTCCTATTTTGTCTATTGTAAAGCAAGCCAAAACAGCGAAAATTGCAATTGAATTGCTGATGTATGAAAGCGCTAAAAGGCTAATTCAGCCAAACAAGCCTGCAGGTTGTATGCTGATTACAGCGACAATGAATGGGTCAAAGCAAATCGAAGATGTGCAATTAAACGTCCAAGAAAAACGGAAAAGTTATCAGGAAATTCTACTGGCACGTATGCGTAAAGGTATTGATGATGGTGATGTTGCTCCAGATGCGCCGATTGAAGCTATCGTTGATTTTTATATAACGGTAATTGATGGTTTTACCATACAAGCTTGTGATGGAATTGATCTTGAAAGACTTAATCAAGTCATTTTTAATGCTATGCAAGCTTGGCCGATACTTAGTCAAAGTTCAGTTCAGCAATAACTTAGCCATGATTAAATTAAGTCCCAATAACATAAATATTATTGGGGCTTAATAAGTTTTAGATGATTAGCTAATCATCATCAGCAGGGTTGATAGGACAAACAAAACCGTCAGGTTTAATCGCTAATAAATCACATTTTAGCTTATCGATGACATGCTCCGCGGTATTCCCCAAAAAAGCCGCTGAAATGCCTGTACGGCCCAAAATACCCAGTACCACAACCCCAGCGTGCAATTCTTCACACATATCTGGAATAATTTTTTCAGGTAAGCCTTCACGGACATGGGTATATTTTTCATCAATCCCAAATTTTTGCCGCAACTCTTTCATCGCAATTAAATGTTGGCCGCGTAGTGCGTTGTTATATAGGCTCGGGTCGAAATCAGGTAACTCTATGGCAATATTCATAGGAGCAACAGGATATGCACTCACTAAATGGATTTCCTGTTCTTTAATAATGCGAGTTGCTAAATCTTTTGTTTTTTCGACCAATTTGATATTGAGGTCATCGTGATAAGATTCCTCATTTGATAAGTTAACGGCGACAACCACTGAACCGTGATCAGGCCATACTTTGTCTTTTACCATCCAAACGGGAGCAGGGCATTTTCGGAGTAAATGCCAGTCTAGTGGGGTAAAAATAATCGACTCAAAATTATCGGTTTGATGCGCCATTTTCAGTAACAGGTCATGTTCACCATTTATTACTTCCTGAATAATGGCCTCATATGGCTTGTTATGCCAAATAACTTTAATTTCAATATCAATGCCCGCTTCAAGATAGAAATGAGCTTGTTGTTTGATCCACGCTGCTTTTTGGCTTATTACACCTTTGCGCATGGCATTACGTTCTTCAGGAGAAAGTAAGGTTGTCATGTCATAGGAAAGGTCGTAGATAGGCAAAAACGCTTTTATCCGTCCACCATTACGCTGCACGATGTAGACAGCACGTCTTAATGCAGGTTGATCATCCTGATTTGGGTCAATTGCAACTAGCAGGTTTTTATAGTTTGCCATATTGAAATCCTCTCGATACACGGATATTTCCATATAGATAAACTATGATATTGAGATTAAATAGGCAAGAAATCTGGAGAAAAAAATGAAAACGGATCACTGATAACGTGATCCGTTTAGGGATATTAGCATGTAATTGCTGAAACTTTACCAGCGATATCAGTCAGTTTAGCCATATCCTCGATAGTGATGTACTTACCTTTAACACTTAGCATGCCACTTTTTTGGAAACGTCCTAAAAGGCGACTAATGGTTTCAACTGTTAAGCCAAGATAATTACCGATATCTCCACGAGTCATGGTTAATCTAAATTCTCTTGGTGAAAAACCACGTTCCGCAAAGCGGTGAGAGAGGTTAAGAATAAATGCAGCTAAACGCTCTTCCGCATTTTTCTTAGATAATAAAAGGATCATTTCTTGATCACCTTTAATTTCACCGCTCATTAAACGCATAATTTGCTGACGTAAATTAGGCATTTTGCCTGATAAGTCGTCTAAGGTTTCAAAAGGTATTTCACAAACCATTGAGGTTTCAAGTGCTTGTGCAAAACTTGGGTGCTGTGTATGAATGATAGCATCAAAGCCAACAAGGTCTCCTGCTAAGTGAAAACCAGTAATTTGCTCATCGCCTTCTTCGGTTATTGTATAGCTTTTTATTGTACCTGAGCGGATGGCATATAATGAACGCAATTCATCGCCTGCTTTAAATAAAGCTTGGCCTTTTTGAATTGGTTTTTTGCGTTCGATGATATTATCAAGTTGATCCAGTTCATGTTCATTCAGCGTAAAAGGAATGCAAAGTTGGCTAATACTGCAATCCTGACAATGAATAGCACAACCACCAGACTGGATGCGACGAACAACTCTTTTTTCTGGGATCATATTTAAGGCTCAATCAAGTTAAAATTATTGATATGAGTCAATTTTAACATAAGATAATGCAACTAGTAAGTAGTAATGTATGACAGAATCGACTTAATAAACAAAAAAGCCAATCAGAAGGCATGTGAGAAATTAGTGAATTTAGATATTCATGCTAAATTAAAGAAGATTACTAAGTATATAATTTGATATAGATTAAATTTTAGCCTCTAAACGATAAAAAGATGACTTACATCATCATAGTAGTTACTACTCTAAACTGTCGTAATTAAGCACGAAATATTAAACTAATTAGCATTAATTTAACACAAAAATAAATTTAGGAATATCAATTTTTCAAATTAACCTCAAAAAGGAGAATATAATGGCACTTATCCAACAGTCTTTACCCACCTCGATGACAGTTGTAGACATTATAGAACCTGGTGGACCAGAAAAGCTGCGATTAATTGATATACCGTTACCTAGAATTTCTGCAGGGTATTTGCTCGTTAAGGTGGAAGCTGCGGGGGTTAATCGCCCTGATATTTTTCAGCGTAAGGGGTCTTATCCTCCACCGGCAGATGCTTCTCCGATTATGGGGCTTGAAATTGCAGGAACTATAGTTGCCAAGGCGGATGATGTAGAGGAATGGCAGCTCGGAGACAAAGTTTGTGGACTGGTTGCCGGGGGAGGTTATGCAGAATATTGTTTAGTGCATAAAAACATAGCCTTACCGTTAGGGAATTTATCTTTTATCGAGGGTGCAGCGATACCTGAAAACTTTTTCACTGTTTGGGCAAATGTTTTTCAAATAGGCAAACTTAAAAAAGACGAAACGGTACTTATTCACGGTGGAACATCGGGAATTGGTAGCGTGGCAATTATGTTAGCAAAAGCCTTTGGCGCAACAGTGATTACTACTGTTGGTTCAGAAGACAAAGTTCAAGTTGCAAAATCGTTAGGCGCAAATTGTGTTATTAACTACAGAAACGATGATTTTGTTGAAGCAACACTCAATTATACCTCTTCTCGAGGTGTTGATATGGTCGTAGATATTATCGGTGGTGATTATGTTGCGAAAAATTATCAAGTTGCTGCTAAATTTGGACGAATAATTCAAATTGGTATGATGAAAGGTAACCCTAAAGAGTTAAATATGATGCCTTTAATGGTAAAAAGATTAACTCATACGGGATCAACAATGCGTTCTCGAACTATTGAGGAAAAAGCAGTGATTGCCCAAGAACTAAAGAAGCAAGTCTGGGGATTGTTACAAAATGGTGAAATAAAACCTATTATTAACAAAACATATCACTTGTCTCAGGTGCGGAGTGCCCATGAATATATGGAATCAGGTGATCTTGTTGGGAAAATTGTTTTGCTAAACAGTTAATTGGATTTACTTTCTGCGGTTTTCACTATTTCACTTTAGTTCTTTAAGAGCAGTGAAAATCGCACCATCTATAACAAATTTTTTACATATTCAAGCTTTTTCAGCGTAAAAATCTCTTTACAGTTGAATAAATTTTGTTTTTTTGTGCTTGTCCACAAATCAGAATGAAATTCCCATTAGTTTATTAATAATTTAATAGAAATAGATTATATCTATAAATAAGTTGGCCATTAACGGTTTGTTTATCAATAATTAATGCTTAAATGATATTTTTAAATGTATATCATTAATATATTGATATCTTTTATATAAACACAGCCCGTTATGCACTTTCCAATGATATTAAGTTAAGTAACTTAAGTGCAATTAGCACCCGTTAATTGTAGTTTGAAGGTGTAGTAATGATAAATAATTTTAAAAATTCAAAAATAAATGTAGATGCATTATTTTTAGGTCCTAAATCTGAAAATGCTGTCTTTTTCAAAGAAATGATGGAGTATTCAGTTAGTGAACATATGCATTGGCGTTCCAGCTATCATCCTGAAGATCCTGATCTTATCTCTACTGTTGACCGTTATGCTCCCGAGTACCGAGATACGCTTTATCGTACTGAAGGCATTCTTAATCAACTCTCTTCAAAATTAAAAACAACATCGGTTCCATGGTTCTCCCCCCGTTATATGGGGCATATGAATGCAGATACACTGATGATTTCTAATTTGGCTTATGTCATGGCGATGATGTACAACCCCAATAATTGTGCACAAGAATCTTCACCAACGACAACAGTTTTAGAAATAGAAGCCGGGTTAGATTTATGTGCCATGTTTGGTTATGACGTACAACATGCTTGGGGACATATTACATCTGGTGGAACGGTTGCTAACTACGAAGGTTTATGGGTAGCTAGAAATATTAAAACGTTGCCGTTAGCGATTATGCAGCATCCAAAATCCCAATACTTGCTAAAGGATAAAACTGAAAAAGAGTTACTCAATTTCTCAGTTTCCGCGGTTCTAGATTTAATTGACGAGTTAAAGAAACAACAAATTTTTGAGGAAATTCGTGATTTAACCTGCCGTGGTGTTGGAATAGAACAAGGAAAACTCGGTAAGTTATTGGTACCGCAGTCTAAACACTATTCATGGATGAAAGCGATGGATATTCTTGGTTTAGGCCAACAGAATATTGTGCAATTACCCGTTGATGCAAGTTATCGAACAGATGTGCGTAAAATGCGTGAAACGATATTTGCATTAATTGAGCAAGGGGAGCCAATTTTAGCGGTAGTTGCCGTTGTTGGCACCACAGAAACTGGCGCAATAGACAATGTCAGAGAAGTTATTGAGCTACGACGTGAATGCGAGCAACGTTTTGGGGTTTCTTTTTATGTGCATATCGATGCTGCTTACGCGGGATACGCTTGTGCGATGTTTCGCGATGAAGAAAACCAATTTATGGAGTATGAGAATTTACTCCAACGCTATCATAGTGAAGGGATTTTTCCTGAAAATATGGTGTGGCCAAAACGTGATGTTTATGAAAGCTTTAAAGCATTAAGCCAAGCGGACTCGATTACCGTTGACCCTCATAAGGTGGGGTTTATTCCTTATGCGGCAGGTGCAATTTGTATGAAAGATAAGCGGATTGTGGATTTAGTTTCTTACCATGCCGCTTATGTATTTGAAGAAGTTCAAGAAAAGCAGCGTAAAACAGAAAAAACACAAAATGTATTATTGGGCTCATCTATTATGGAAGGGTCAAAAGCGGGCGCAACCGCAGCAGCGGTATGGGCTGCACATCGCTTAGTTCCGTTAAATGTTTTAGGGTATGGAAAAGTGATTGCGGCTGGGGTCATCACTGCCAATTGGATGATTGATAAAATTAATCAATGTGAGCCTTTTATTATTGAGGAACGTCAATTTTCAATTATAGCGATGCCAACGCCTGATTTTCACATGATTAACTTTATGTTTCGTGAAATTGGCAACACCTCTTTAGAAAAACAAAATCAATTAAATAAACGGTTATATGAATTATGCTCTTATGCGGCAGGCCGGAGTTATTCTAATGATTTTCTCACCTCATCAACCTCGCTAACTTATGAAGAATATGGCGATAACCCATTGAATCTATGTCGAGATGCACAATTCTCTGATAGTGAATGGCATAAAGTACGGTCGATTTATGTGCTACGGGCGGCAGTCATGACACATTGCCTGCGTGATAGGGCACATTTTGAAACCTATTGGGCAGAGTTAAAAAATATTTTTGAAGACAAATTACAACAACTCATTAATGAAGAAAATAAGTTAAATCACTCTAATTATAAAATTAATATTTAATTGATTGTTAGGATCTCAATATGAAAAATCGCACACTTGGTAGTGTATTTATTGTTGCAGGTACTACGATTGGCGCAGGTATGTTAGCCATGCCTATCGCTGCCGCGGGTAATGGTTTCTTAGTGAGCCTCGCTATGTTATTAGTGTTGTGGGCATTGATGTGCTACACGGCGTTACTTTTGGTCGAAGTTTATCAACATGAATCTCACGAAACTGGGATCGGTAGTGTTGCACAACGGTACTTAGGCTCTAGTGGCAAATTTATTACGGGTTTTAGTATGATGTTCCTGATGTATGCATTGACAGCAGCTTATGTCAGTGGAGCAGGGGAAATCATTACATCAAATTTGAAAAGTAGTTTTGCTATTGAAATGGCAGATTGGATGGGAATTGTTGTATTTACCGTCATTGGTGGGGGAGTTGTATGTTTCGGGACTTCATCCGTAGATTTTATCAACCGTATTTTATTTGCTGCAAAAATTGTTTTCTTAGTCATTATATTGGCATTAATGATGCCGCATGTTGAGCAACAAAATTTATTAGCTGCCCCAACTGAAAAAGTACTTATTTTATCTGCTATACCGGTGTTTTTTACCTCCTTTGGTTTTCATGGTAGCGTCCCAAGTATCGTTAAATACATGGGGGGAGATGTCAAAAAATTGCGGGTTATTTTTATTATCGGAAGTGCTATCCCGTTGATTGCTTATATTTTATGGCAAATCGCAACATTAGGGAGTATTGGTACAACCACATTTGTTGGTATTTTGGCGGAAAACGCAGGGCTTAATGGATTATTAGATGCAATTAAAGATGTGGCTCAATCAGGAAAAACAGAGTTAATTGCACAAATGTTTATGAGTTTGGCGCTTGCGACATCTTTCCTTGGTGTTGCTTTGGGGTTATTTGACTTTCTAGCGGATTTATTTAAACGTCAAGATAATGCGTCAGGGCGTCTACAAACAGGTTTGCTCACCTTTGGACCACCACTAGTTTTTGCTTTATTTTATCCTAAAGGGTTTGTGATGGCGTTAGGGTATGCCGCAATCGCACTTTCAATACTGGCTTTATTATTACCTAGTGCTATGGCATTTAAATCAAGAACATTAAACCAACGGAAATATCAAGTGTTAGGCGGTGGATTAGGTCTTTCATTAGTATTTATTTGTGGAATTATAGTCATTGGTGTTCAGTTAGGGATTGTTTTCAACATATTACCTAATATTGGGTAATTGCACTTCGCTTCTATAGCCAGCCAACATACCGACGGCTGGCTTTATCACTTCAAAAATAGGTTAATTTCATATCTATTGCCAACTTTACTCAGTTAGACAATTTACCGCACATTTTTTACTGTTGTGTCGACATTTAGTCGGTATAATCCATATAAGAATGATTATCATTAGCACGTTATGCACAAAAATAGATATATCTAAAGCTGGCATTTTCTGTAAAAGTAACTATCATATTAGATATATCGGTTTTTATATAAATAACCACTGAGAATTTTAATGGCAAATGAACAACAACTCGAGCCGTGTTTGTGCAACGGTAAAAGTGTCAGTCGTATGTTTAACCCTAAACAGTTAAGGATTTATATCCTACATTTACTGACAGGGGGAATTAATTACGGTTATGAGTTAATAAAAAAAATTGCAGAAGAAACGGCAGGTTTTTATTGCCCAAGCCCAGGTGTGATATATCCAACTTTGACGTTATTAGAGGAGTTAGGGTTTATTTCGGCGGGTAAAGATAATGGAAAAGGGCGTAAGTGTTATGTCATAACGCCAGAAGGTCGCTGTTTTTTATTACTCAAAGCTGAAATATTGGCAGAAGTTCAACTAAAATTAAAATATGCTCAGGAATTAAAAGCAGGTAATCAATTCGCTAATGAAATTGAATGCGCTGTAGATAAATTTAAGTCATTGTTGAGACACCAAATCGTGATACAACAGTTGACGAAAGAAGAGACAACAAGAGTCGTTGAGATCATTAACCGAGCAGTGGAACGTATTGAGCAAGTCAATGCAGTGTTAGTGGCAGAGGGAAAATCAAATGGCTAAAACGAATGATATTATACAAGCAAAAGAGCGTTTATATATGAAAGAGACAAGCAAAATACCACAGAGCAACGCCCCGGTTTCATCTGAAAATGAACCGTCTGTGAAGACGAATAAAGACGTTAAATTTAAAGAGGTTGTATGCCCTAATGTGCCAACTTCATATTTTAAGCGAGCAAAGAAACAAAAAATAAAATAACCAATTAGATAGTTTACAAAATCTTTATTCACTTAAAAGACATAAAGAATAAACCTTATTTATTTTCTTATTGATGAATAACGCGACTCAGTCTTCTATTATTCCATCAATAAGGTAAATTTTAGGGTGCATATAATTATTTTGTAAACTTTAGCTATGAACCTATATCAATATATAACTTCATAAAAAATCCCCTGATCACTTAACGTAACCAGGGGTATCGGTTACAAGCCCAATTTAGGGCGTATTTGGGCTATTTCGTTGATCCACTGCTGCTGTAATTGCGGTTTTTGGTGGCTTAATTTGCGTTTTTGATCCGCAAGTAGCTTTTGCTCCAATATCAGCAATGTTTCTAACAACTCATCTTCATGAGTAGTTTCCTTACTGAGAATTTCAATCGTTGATTTAGAAGGGCCATTTTCCCCAAGCGTAGACGTTAACACTTGCTGGGATTGCTGCTCGATTTTATGATAAATATCATCAGCATTAAGGTATTCCTCTAGCCGATTATCATCGATAAACCAGAAGCGTTGGCAGCTATTTTCAATGAGCCATTTATCATGGCTTACAACCAATAATGCCCCAGAAAATAAGCTAATTTGCTCACAAAGCGCTTCCTTGCCTTCTAGATCAAGGTGATTGGTAGGTTCGTCTAACAAAATCAACTCATACTGAGCTAAACTTAAACCAATAAACAATAATCTAGCGCGTTCACCACCGCTCAGTGTTGCCACTTTCTGTTGGTGACGATTATAGGCAAACCCCGCTCCAATCAATGCCATTTTTCGTTGTTCATCGGTTAAAGGTGAAAAATGACGTAGTGCATCTAATAGGCTATCATTATCATTTAACTGCTCTAATTGTTGGTCATAATAACCAGCACGAATTGCTGGATGAAACTTCAATTGTGAGCTATAGCGTAAATTTTGTTGATAATGTTGCCAAAGTAGACGTAATAGTGTTGATTTACCACAGCCATTGGCTCCCATGATAGCGATACGATCACCACTTTTCACTTGATGAAATGCCGTTTTAAATAACTGATTTCCATTCGGTGTTGAAACAACGGTGTTTTCCAACTCTAAAACTCTATCTGCAGGAATAGCTTTGCCATTTAAAGCAAGCTTCCATTGATAGCCTTCAGTTAGCTCAGTTTGGGCATCTTTAAGACGGTCAATATGTTTTTCCATCTGTTTAGCTTTGCGTGATAAGGCTTCATTGTCATACACATGCCCCCAAATCGCTAAACGCTTGGCACTTGATGCAATACGGTCAATTTCTTTTTGCTCTGCTTGATTACGGCGTGCATCAGTGATGTCTTTTTCACTTAATGCTTGCCGTGCTGCACTGCAAGGTAACCGATAAAAATGTAATGATTTATCTCGTAAAATCCAAGTACAGTTACTGACTTTATCTAATAACGATTGGTCATGGGAAATTAGCACAAAACTCCCTTTCCATGACTGTAAGAAATTACCTAACCAAATAAGTGTGGGCAAATCTAAATGATTACTAGGTTCATCGAGTAACAGTAAATCGGGTTGTTCAATTAAAGCACGCCCCAGCAGCAAACGTGTATGTTGTCCTCCACTGATTGCATTCGCTTTTTGTTCCCATTGTTCAGGTGTAAAACCTAATTCTGATAATAAAACTTCAGCCCGCCAGCGCTCAGTGGCTTTATCTTGTTCAGGGAGTTTTTGAACAAGTGCATCAATCAGAGTCAAACAAGCGATTTTATCGGGTAAATGTTGTTCAATATAAGCAATAACACAATGATTTGCATAGGTAATACTGCCACTATTAGGAAACAGTTGTTGGGTTATTAGCTTCAATAATGTACTTTTTCCACTCCCGTTATGGCCAATTAAACCAATGCGGTCACCTTGTTGGATGGTAAAAGAAATATCGCTTAATAAGGTAGAGGTTGAAGTATCGTAATTTAATGATTTTACAGTTAATAAAGTGCTCATAGCTTACTCAAATTTTAGGCGAAAAAACGCCAGGGTATAGTCGTAACGACAACCCAGTAAGCTGAGGGAAGATTTTCTTTAGTGGCTTCGCTCAGGCAGGGTTATCGCAGTATAAAACTGTGAAAGCCTGAGCTCTGGCGATTACCAAAGAAGTGTGAATATTCAATAAGATCACACAACAACATAAATTAGCCTCCTTAATATTCATTTAGTTAATCGATGAGAGAATTATAGCTAATATGTTATTTAACCAACAAGATCCGAAAATGCGCTCTCTGATTATTATGGGAAAAAGCATATACAGGTATAAATGTTACTTATATCATGCGCGAAGAAATGAATAATATTGCTGTGAATTGGGTTCTTGCTATGTAGCGTTTAAAATCATGATTCAAAAAACAAGAGAGCCCCAAATGAACGTAGAAATAAAACCCGCAACATGTGATGACGCTGCTTTGATATTAGATATGATCATTGAATTGGCAGATTATGAAAAAGCACGTCACGAAGTTAAAGCCACGGTAGCTGATATTGAAAATTCCTTATTTGGAGCGAATTCAAGCACAGAAGCCTTAATCTGTTATGTGGATGGCCAGCCAGCAGGGTATGCCGTATTTTTTACGAGTTATTCAACATGGTTAGGGAATAATGGTATTTATTTAGAAGATTTGTATGTCTCCCCAGATTTTCGTGGCGCGGGTGCAGGAAAGAAGTTACTCAAGCATATTGCAGTGTTAGCCGTAGAACGAAAGTGCCAACGGCTGGAATGGAGTGTTTTAGATTGGAACCAGCCAGCAATTGATTTTTATAAAAGTATTGGCGCAGAACCGCAAGATGAATGGGTTCGTTACCGAATGGATGAAAAAGTGATTGCTGCATTCGCAAGCTAATATTTATTCATATTCAAACATCGTTGAATAAAGCCAGTAAATTAAGTTACTGGCTTTATTTTTTTATTTTGAATTAAATATGTACAATTAATGCCTTATACTGATTTTTGTGAGTTTATTCTGTTTTTTTGTGACATAAGGCAACTAAACTTAAACCAAATGTTGATAAAATGCCATTAAATTAAGTAGATAGCCAATTTAATGGTAGTGCTAACACTTACTTGGCCAAGTTTTAAATAAAAATAATATTTTTAGTTTTAAGGGTATTTATTTCGTATAGAGACAGTTATGTCATTTTATTAATAATCACCAGGTTAATAATCAAAATAATTGTTGTTCCTTGTTTTCTCATTTAATGGAAAGGGATGGTATGAAAATAAATAAACAAAAAGTATCTTTTTACATCATTTTAATATTAATTATTGTTGCGGGTGGTTTCTATTACTGGAATGTTAATTCAGGTGGTCTACCCGCTGGATTCGCTCAAAGTAACGGCCGTATAGAAGCAACAGAAATTGATATTGCCACTAAGACGGCAGGACGTATTGAAACGATTAATGTAAAAGAAGGGGATTTTGTTAAAGAAGGGCAAGAACTTGCTCGTATGGATACGCGAGCACTCCAAGAGCAACTCCATGAAGTACAGGCACAATTACGCCAAGCCATCAGTGCAGTGACCACTGCCGAGTCTGCTTTAGCGCAACGTAAAAGCGAAAAAGTTGCAGCCCAGGCTGTTGTTCGTCAACGTGAAGCGGAGTTAGACGCAGCGCAAAAACGGTTAAATCGTTCTAGAGCTTTGGTGAGAACCAACGCCGTATCTCAGCAACAAGTCGATGATGATACAGCACAGATGCAAGGCTCTCGTGCAGCACTGGAAGCATCAAAAGCTCAAGTTGCCGCCGCGACATCAGCCATTGATTCTGCAAGCGCTGGTATAGTCCAAGCGAAAAACCGTGTTGATGCAGCGACAGCAACGGAACGCCGTATTATTGCGGACTTAGATGACAGTATTCTAAAAGCGCCAAGAAACGGGCGTATTCAATATCGTGTCGCTGAGCCTGGAGAGGTACTTGGCGCTGGCGGGCGAGTCTTGAACATGGTCGATTTAAGTGATGTGTATATGACATTTTTCTTACCGACTGAAGATGCAGGAAAAGTTGCCTTAGGCAGTGATGTTCACATTATACTTGACGCTGCACCAAATATCGTAATCCCAGCCAAAACCACTTTCGTGGCGAGTGTTGCTCAATTCACACCGAAAACCGTAGAAACACAAAATGAACGCCTAAAATTAATGTTCAGAGTGCGTGCACGAATTTTGCCTGAATTATTAGAGCAACATCTAGAATATGTGAAAACAGGGCTGCCCGGAAAAGCTTATGTGCGTTTAGACCCTAATGAATCTTGGCCTGCTGAATTAGAGGTGAGATTACCACAATGACCAATAAACTGATGGATGATGTGATTATCGATATACAACATGTCAGCCAACATTATGGTGACAATTGTGCGTTGGATGATATTGTACTTTCCATCCCAGCAAGAAAAATGGTTGGGTTGATTGGCCCTGATGGTGTAGGAAAATCAAGCCTGATCTCCCTGATTGCAGGGGCAAGAGTGATTCAACAAGGCCAAATAACGGTACTTGATGGTGATATGAGTGATATTGAGCATCGTAGAGCTGTTTGCCCTCGCATCGCCTACATGCCGCAAGGTTTAGGGAAGAACCTCTACCATACGTTATCTGTTTATGAAAACGTCGACTTTTTTGGCCGCTTATTTGGCCAATCAAAAGCTGAGCGTGAATATCGGATTCAGGATTTGCTTGAAAGTACAGGGCTTGCGCCATTTAAAGACCGTCCAGCAGGCAAGTTATCAGGAGGGATGAAACAAAAGCTTGGGTTATGCTGTGCGCTAATTCATGATCCCGATTTATTAATTTTGGATGAACCTACTACAGGGGTTGACCCGTTATCTCGTGCGCAATTTTGGGATTTAATTGACCGCATTCGTTTGCGACAAACCAATATGAGCGTTTTGGTCGCAACGGCTTATATGGAAGAGGCCGAACGCTTTGATTGGTTAGTGGCAATGGATGATGGCAAGGTGCTCGCTACAGGTCATGCATCTGAATTAAAAGCCCAAACTCAATGTGATGATCTTGAAGCTGCGTTTATTGAATTACTACCTGAAGAAAAACGCAGTGGCCACAAAAAAGTCGTGATCCCTCCACGTGATACTACAGAAGACAATATTATTGCTATTGAAGCCCAAGACCTAACTATGCGTTTTGGTAACTTCGTCGCTGTTGACCATGTGAATTTTAAGATCCCAAAAGGGGAGATTTTTGGTTTCTTAGGGTCTAATGGCTGTGGTAAATCAACCACTATGAAAATGTTGACGGGTTTATTACAAGCCAGTGAAGGGCAAGCATGGCTATTTGGTCAAGAAATAGATCCGAAAGATATCGAAACACGCAAGCGTGTCGGCTACATGTCGCAAGCATTTTCACTATATAGTGAATTGAGTGTTGAGCAAAATCTCGTACTTCACGCCAAGCTTTTTCATATAGCTGAGGACAAAATTCCCCAGCGAGTGGACGAAATGTGCCAGCGTTTTGAACTTGATGATGTGCGAGACGTAATGCCTGACGATTTACCTTTGGGGATCCGGCAAAGGTTATCTTTAGCTGTCGCAGTTATTCATGAACCTGAAATGTTAATCCTCGATGAGCCAACTTCGGGAGTAGACCCCGTTGCCAGAGATATGTTCTGGAATTTGATGGTCGATCTATCAAGACGTGACGGTGTCACAATTTTTATTTCTACGCACTTTATGAATGAAGCAGAGCGCTGTGACCGTATTTCACTCATGCATGCAGGTAAAGTCTTAGATTGTGATACCCCTGCTAACCTGACCAAAAAAAGAGGCCTTGGCACGCTTGAAGAAACCTTTATTGCTTATTTACAGGATGCTGTGGGGGATGCAGGACAAGGGCAAGAAACTGCCCCTGAGTTCCATGTTGACCCTGAACTGAAAGAACAAGCGACCGAAGCGTTAAAAAAACGTTTTAGTTTACGCCGGTTATTCAGTTATTCCATTCGAGAAGGGATGGAATTACGTCGTGACCCAGTGCGTTCAACACTCGCGTTATTAGGGACTGTAATTCTTATGTTTATTATGGGTTACGGTATTAGTATGGATGTCGAAAATTTACGTTTTTCCGTACTAGATCGCGACCAAACGGGGTTAAGTCAAGGATATACGCTGAACTTAGCAGGTTCACGTTACTTTATCGAACAACCACCAATCAAGGATTATGATGATTTAGAGGCTGGTATGCGTAGCGGTAAGATTACCGTTGCGATTGAAATTCCGCCTAACTTCGCAAGGGACGTTGCACGCGGCAATAACGTTAAAATTGGCGTGTGGATTGATGGTGCGATGCCAAACCGCGCTGAAACTGTGCGTGGCTATGTGCAAGCGATGCACTTAGCATGGCTAAGTACGATGGCTGCTCGCCAACCCGTTGGCGTTGCTGGTATGCCAGCTATCGACATTGAAACCCGATATCGTTATAACCCAGATGTTCGTAGTTTACCGGCGATTGTTCCCGCAGTTATTCCATTATTATTAATGATGATACCCGCAATGCTTAGCGCGTTGAGTGTTGTTCGGGAAAAAGAGCTTGGTTCGATTATCAATCTTTATGTCACTCCGATCACCAAATTAGAGTTTTTACTTGGAAAGCAGCTCCCTTATATTTTATTAGGCATGTTTAACTTTGTATTACTTTGCATACTGTCCGTCTATATATTTGGTGTTGAATTTAAAGGTAGTTTTCTGACGTTAACCTTGGCCGCATTTTTGTATATCAGTATTGCAACAGGAATGGGGTTATTAATTTCATGCTTTATGAAAAGCCAAATTGCAGCAATTTTTGGTACTTCTATCATCACTCTGATACCAGCAACACAATTTTCAGGAATGATTGACCCAGTTTCATCATTGGAAGGTATTGGCCGCTGGGTTGGGATGGTTTATCCAACATCACACTTTTTAACTATCACGCGAGGAACCTTCTCTAAGGGACTAAATTTATTCGATTTACAGTTATCGTTTATCCCATTACTGATCACTGTTCCATTGGTTATTGGGCTCAGTGTTTTATTCCTGAAAAAGCAGGAGGCATAGCGATGATACGTAAAATTCAGAATATTTTTAACCTAGGAGTCAAAGAGTTACGCAGTTTAGGCCGCGATAAAGCGATGCTAGCCTTGATTGTCTTTGCTTTTACGGTATCGATTTATTCGTCGGCAACGGTGACTCCCGGCTCTTTACATAATGCGCCCATTGCGATTGCTGACCAAGATAAGTCACAGTTATCAAATCGGATAATCAATAGCTTTTATGCGCCTTATTTTTTACCACCCGCGGATATCACACCAGATCAAATTGATGGTTTGTTAAATCGTGGTTCATATACTTTTGCGCTAGATATTCCGCCTAATTTTCAACGTGATGTGCTTGCCGGACGGCACCCAGAAATTCAGGTAAATATTGATGCAACAAGGATGAGCCAAGCTTTCTTAGGAAATAGTTATATTCAAAATATTACCTTAGGGGAAGTGAATGAATTTTTAGCAAAATACCGTAGTAATGCAAGTTTACCTGTTGATTTGGAAGTGAGGATGCGCTTTAACCCTAACTTGACACAGTCATGGTTTGGTTCTGTTATGGCAATCATTAATAATATTACGATGTTATCGATTGTTTTAACGGGCGCTGCACTAATCCGCGAACGGGAACACGGTACAGTCGAACATTTGATGGTCATGCCACTAACGCCATTTGAAATTATGATGTCGAAAATATGGTCAATGGGGCTGGTGGTATTGATTGCATCTGGTGTTTCCTTAATTTTGGTTGTAAAAACATTGCTACAAGTACCAATCGAAGGCTCTATCTTATTGTTTATGTGTGGGGTGGCTTTGAGTTTATTTGCGACAACGTCGATTGGTATTTTTATGGGGACGATTGCACGTTCCATGCCTCAGTTTGGTTTGTTGATGATCTTAGTGTTATTGCCATTAAATATGCTTTCTGGCGGGATGACAGCGCGAGAAAGTATGCCTCAGCTTGTTCAAGACATTATGTTAACCATGCCGACAACGCACTTTGTTAGCCTTGCTCAAGCGATTTTATATCGCGGAGCTGGCTTCCAAATTGTTTGGCCTCAATTTGCGGTTCTTGTTGTTATTGGTGCTGTATTCTTTTCTCTCGCACTCATTCGTTTTCGCAAAACGATTGCCACCATGGCATAACCTACTGTACATAAAACATCCATTAATGCATAAAACGCTTGCTGAATTTTTCAGTAAGCGTTCTAATGCTTCACCTATTAATTATTGGCACATGATTAGGTTGCGCCTATCAAATCGATAGTGGGTAATGATTGGATTAAGCTGCTGTAAAACAGTAACTTAATAGGCAACCAAACAGGAGAACATCATATGTCATTAATTAATACTCAAATCAAACCATTTACTAACCAAGCATTTAAAGATGGCCAATTTATCGAAGTTTCTGAAAAAGATGTTGCAGGTAAATGGAGCGTTTTCTTCTTCTATCCAGCTGACTTTACCTTTGTTTGCCCAACTGAACTGGGTGATATTGCTGACCATTATGAAGAATTCCAAAAATTAGGTGTTGAAATTTTCTCTGTTTCTACTGACACACATTTTACCCATAAAGCATGGCATGCAAGTTCAGAAACTATCGGTAAAATCAAATATGCCATGATCGGTGACCCAACTGGCGCATTAACACGTAACTTTGAAAATATGCGTGAAAACGAAGGCTTAGCAGACCGCGGCACTTTCGTTGTTGACCCACAAGGTATCATTCAGGCAATCGAAATTACTGCTGAAGGTATCGGTCGTGATGCAGCTGACCTGTTACGTAAAGTTAAAGCAGCACAATATGTTGCAAGCCACCCAGGTGAAGTTTGCCCAGCTAAATGGAAAGAAGGTGATGCAACACTGTCTCCATCTTTGGACTTAGTCGGCAAAATCTAATTAATCTAACCCAATTGATTAACACTGAATAATTCAGGTTGCAGGTGTTTAGGCCTGCAACTTGGATCATGACGGGTATATGTACCCGATTTTATGATAAAAATTAAAGGGGATTACATGCTCGACAATAATTTACAGGCACAGTTGAAAGCCTACTTAGAACGTTTAACTAAACCCGTTGAATTAGTTGCTAATATAGATGACAGCCAAAAATCAAATGAAATCAAGCAGCTGTTAGAACAAATTGCATCTCTGTCAGATAAAGTCACTGTACGTGAAGAGCGCAATAGCGCACTAAGAACACCGTCTTTTTTAATTACTAACCCAGGTACAGATAGTGGTTTGCGTTTTGCAGGCTCACCTTTGGGACATGAATTTACCTCTCTTGTGCTGGCATTATTGCAAATCGGTGGTCATCCATCTAAAGAAGCGCAAGAGTTATTAGAGCAGGTTAAAGGCCTTGAAGGCGAATTCCACTTTGAGACTTATTATTCTTTATCTTGCCATAACTGCCCAGATGTTGTTCAGGCGTTGAACTTAATGGCAGTTTTAAATCCAAATATTAGCCATACGGCTATTGATGGTGCACTTTTCCAAAATGAGATTGATGAACGTAATGTGATGGGCGTTCCTGCGGTTTTCCTGAATGGAAAAGAGTTTGGCCAAGGGCGTATGACGTTAAGTGAAATTGTTAGCAAAGTTGATACCAACGCAGATGCGCGTGCAGCGAAATCACTCACAGAGCGTGAGCCTTTTGAAGTTCTTGTTATTGGTAGTGGCCCAGCAGGGGCTTCAGCGGCAATCTATACCGCACGTAAAGGGATCCGTACTGGCGTAATTGGCGAGCGTTTTGGTGGCCAAGTTATGGATACGGTTGATATTGAAAACTATATTTCAGTTATCAAAACGGAAGGGGCTATTTTTGCAGGCGCATTGAAGAACCACGTGGACAGCTATGATGTTGATGTCATTGATGGCCAATCAGTTGCAAAACTGATCCCTGCGGCAGAAGAAGGTGGATTACACCAAATCGAAACTGCATCGGGTGGGATCTTAAAATCACGCAGTATTATTATTTCAACAGGTGCTCGCTGGAGAAATATGGGTGTTCCGGGGGAACAAGAATACCGTACTAAGGGTGTAACATTCTGCCCACACTGTGATGGTCCGTTATTTAAAGGTAAACGTGTTGCCGTTATTGGTGGCGGTAACTCAGGTATTGAAGCGGCTATTGACTTAGCCGGTGTCGTTGAGCATGTGACCGTACTGGAGTTTGCTCCGGAACTGAAAGCAGATTCTGTATTACAGCAAAAAGCACGTAGCCTGAAAAATGTCGATATTATCGTCAATGCACAAACCTTAGAAGTAAAAGGCGATGGCAGTAAAATGACGGGTCTTGAATATAAAGACCGCACTGATGATAGCGTACATTTATTAGAAGTGGCGGGAGCATTCGTGCAAATAGGTTTATTGCCTAATACTAATTGGCTAGGCGACACAGTTGCTAGAAACCGTATGGGCGAAATCGAGATTGATGCACGTAACGAAACCAGTATTAAAGGTATTTTTGCTGCCGGTGACTGTACAACGGTACCATACAAACAAATTATTATTTCAGCTGGAGAAGGGGCCAAAGCCGCACTTAGCGCATTTGACTACCTAATTCGCACAAGTACCAGAACCGCTGAATAGGTGTAATTTACTTTATATTCAGTGAGTTGTAGTCAAAAGGCACTCGGGGGCGAGTGCCTTTTTTTTGTGCATAATCTGTACAAAAAAGGCTCAAAAGTGCCTAAAAGTGTTCAAGTGTGGACAACTTGTGGACGATCTAAACGCTGATTTGGTGGTACTTACAGCGGAGAAATACATCCCAGTGTGGACAATTTGTGGACATGCAAAAGTTAAATTTGCCTCGGTTTTCGTCGTCAAAATCATCCTAAAACGAACAATCTATTAAGCTAACTCTGTTCCTCCCTTTAATGGATTATACGTAATCGCATCTTGAAGAAAGTCCGGTGCAAAGTGTGCGTAGGTCAGTGTTTGCTGTAATGTCGAGTGACCTAAGATTCTCTGCAAAGTAATAATACTACCGCCATTCATCATAAAATGGGTTGCGAAAGTATGCCGTAATGCGTGCGTGGCTTGGCCCTGCGGCATATCAGGCTTAATGGTCTTTATGTGCTTTCTAAACATATCGTAAGAGGTGTTTGGAAAAAGCAGACCGGATTTTCGCGTACACACGGCATCCGCGACTTCTTGGGAAATCGGTACAATGCGCGCTTTTCCCGTTTTGGTAAAAGTGAAACGGATTTTATTTTGGATCACGTGCTCGCGTTTTAATTTAACTGCTTCCCCCCAACGCGCACCGGTGCTTAAACATAAAATCGCCACTTTTTTATTATCACCTTTTAATATATTCAGCAGCAGTCCGATTTCTTCATGTGTTAAATAGGACATCTCAGTCGCTTTTTGCTTTAACCGTGATAGCCCTCGTATTGGGTGCTTACCCATAAATAAATCCGTGCGCTTTAAGGCGGTAAATATGCCGCTTATTGCTGAAAAATCACGGTTTATCGTGGAGGGCTTGATACCCGCAGCGAGCCGGAGTTCGCGGTAAAGTGCTAATTGCTTATCGGTTAATAAGCACATTGGCGGGTTATCGAGTGCGGTCGCAATGCGTGTTGCCCTTAATAACGTGTCCTGCGCATAGTCGCTACTTTTGCCAAAGGTGTTCCACCACAAATCAATTAAGTCTTGTAGCGGGCGGATATCATTGGATTTATCTAACCAATCTTTGTGCATTTTGTTTGATAGGGCGTAACGCTCAAACAAAACGGCTTCGTGTTTTGTATCAAATCGACGTCTGACGCGTTTTCCTTGACGGCCAGCCGGTCTAATGTCCACTTCATATTGACCATCTTCGAGTTTCTTAATTGCCATAAGAAAGCCCTCCGAGGGTCGATTGGCCTTGCGAGTTAACCTCACAAAATGCCTGATAAATTGTTAACCAGTTTTCTTGTCTGAGTGGGGTGAGCCTGAATTTTCGTGCCCAGTGTGCGCTAAAGCCGGTGCGATTTGGCCAGCTTCGGGATTTACCTCATCGAACATGAACCAAGTCATGTATTTTCTAAATCGTGCATGTTTGAAAAACTTCATACCTGCCTCTAATGGCATTTTAGCTTTCCCTGTTTCATATCCGTGATACGAGGAATAGTTTAAGCCAACTAATTCAGCCACTTCCTTTGAGTTCATCTGTTCAGAAAAGCGTATTAGCTTTAATTTCTCTGATTGAGGGATTGACATAATATACGAGATCTCCGATTATATCCGTGATGTTCTATTTCACCTTTTGTACTAAAAGGTGTTAGTAAGCGCTAGAAAGCGCCTGACATAAGAGGGTAGCAGATGAGAGAGAAAATCGTAAGTCTGTCAGATGTTGTGACTGAGGAAAAATTCGCGGAGTTGATTGGTAAGCCAGCAAGCGCAGTGGCAGATATGCGTAAGGCCGGTAAGTTACCGATTGTTCAGATGAAAAGACCCGGCTCTAGTCGTGCGGAGAATTATGTGTATTTGCCTGCGTGGAATAATGGTTTAAGGCTGGCCTATGAGTCGTTACCCGTGGAAATGCGCGACGGTTGGTTGGTGTGGCTGGGTTTAGGTAAGCCACAATGAGTCAGGTTATTTGTGTGAGCCATCATTGCGCGGTGTATCGCGGGTTTACGATTATTACGTTGCCACGTAAGAAGCAGACACCAATCACACGTTATCACGTTTGGCATGTAGGGGAGTCGTTCGGCAAGTTTGATGCAATGGCTGAAGCGATAAAATATATCGATGGGCTGTGGAGGATGAAAAGTGGAAAGTAATTTAAATGTACTCATTAAAGAGAAAAAATTAGAAATTGTTGAATATGTTACAACAACGCTCGTACCTCTGATTGTTGGTGATTATAGAATGGCTATATCTCTAGATGATGCGATCAATGCAATAGAAAATACATTCGCTGGTTTAGATGAAAATGACAAATTTTTGGAAAGTAAATTAAATATAATTTCATCAATCCTAAAAAAAGATATTGATTGGGCTTCAGCTACTGATGCAGAAATAAATAATAAACTTCGTGAAATAAATGAAAACATTAATAGAGCCTTAAATATAATTAGGTAAGGCTCTGATACTAAACAGATATTATTTCTCTTGTAATTTTTCGTTGAGCAATTTTTCAAGTACAGGATAAATTATTGGAAAATCAAACTCAATGTTTGGAAGAGTCGTATGTTCACCTCTTTTTGTACAAATAGTTTTCATCGTTTGTTCAAATAAAAATTTAACTTTTTCTTCATGAGTCATAGTTCAATATCCTTTAGTAGGTGGTTGTTATGCCTGATTCCGGTCAAGAAATTGCAGGCATAGCAAATATACCACACACCATGTTGCCGATCATGGTTAAAAAAATCGGATTAAATATCGTAAGGTGATTATTAATATAGAAAATAATTAGAGTTAGATAGCAATTAAATAATCAAATTAATAAACAATGACCTTTATCGGTCAGGGCTTTTTATTACCTAAAAATGAGGTTTTAAAATGAGACATATTCCAGACCCTATATTTACCCCCGTCGCTGAAAATATAAAAGCGAATAGGGAAGATGAGCGTAAATCATTAATGAATCGTTTTGCTGATCGCCAACGTCAATTAGCCGACAAAGTGTTAACAGAGAAATTAGATTACGCGCAAATACACCAATTATTAGTCGATGAAGCGGATAAATTCGAGTCACAAGCGGGAGATCTTAACTATGTCTGATGTTATCGACCGCGCTAATGAACATGCGGCATTAGTGCTAGAACAGAATATCCAAGCTGCGAGGAAGCCAGCGAATAGGGTATCTGCGTTTGAATGTGAGAATTGTGATCACCCAATACCAGAAGCCCGCCGCCAAGCGGTGATTGGCTGCACCTTGTGTATTGACTGCCAAATTCTGTTTGAACTGAAAGAAAAACATTACCACAGCGTATGAAAAATCATTTTCTGTAAGCAAATAAAAAGCACACAACCCGCGGGTAGGCGGTGATTGTGTGCTCTAAGGTTAACACATGAAATCATATCATATTCAGGCGTTATTACCTCGCCTTATACACGACTTTCAATTTAAAGAGCAAAATGGCTATTTACGCCAAGGCGTGTGCCCGAATTGTAAGAAAAAAGAGCTATTTACCTCAATTGAAATGCCGTTTGTGTTGCGTTGTGGCCGTGAAAATAAATGTGGCGCTGAGTTGATTGTAAAAGAGATTTATCCCGATATATTTGATGACTGGTCAGCACACTATCCTAAGACGCAACAAGCCCCAAATGCAGCCGCAGATGCTTATTTACAGCACGCCAGAGGGCTTGATGTGGCACCGCTTAAAGGGTTGTATGCCGAATCCAGTTATCATGCTAATGGGTTAGGTGCGGCAACGGTGAAATTTGCTTTACCCGAGGGGGCATATTGGGAGCGCATTATTGATAGGCCCTCACGGTTTGATCGCAAAGCTAACTTTTTTGGTTCTTATAAAGGGCATTGGTGGACACTGCCACAACAGGATTTAACCCAAGCCAAAGAGATTTGGCTAACGGAAGGCATTTTTGATGCCCTTAGCTTGATTCAAAATGGTATTGCGGCGGTATCGTTAATGACTTGCCATAATTACCCTGAAGTTGCGTTGAATGCGCTAAAAGCTGCACTAGGGAACAATAAAAAACCGTTGTTGGTTTGGGCGTTAGATAATGGTGCCGCTGGCGAACGTGCCATGAAAAAGTTTGTTGCCCGCAGTATCGATGATGGCTGGAAAGCCACGGCCGCTCGACCCGCTGAAAAAGAGTGTGGCGACGATTGGAATGATTTGCATATGAAAGGCAAGCTAACGGAGCGTGATATTGCCCGTTATCGCTATTACGGCAAGTTGTTGTTAGCCTCAACCGCGTTTGAAAAGGCGCGTTTAATGTTTAACTGGACGGAGCGTTCAGAGTTCGATTTTCAGCACGATAACCGCTTGTATTGGTTTAAGTTGGATATCGATAAAATGATGAAAACCATTGAGCGTATTCATGATGCCGAACCCGATTTAGATGAAGATGAAGCCAGACAAAAAGCGGTAAAAGAGTCCGGTACGGTGGTTGAAATTGCTAATTGCTATCCCACACCATTATATTTCCAAAAGTCTGTAGAAACTGACGAGTCATGGTATTACATGCGCGTCGATTTTCCTCGCCAACCGCAAGTTAAAGCCACGTTTACCGCCTCACAGTTAACCAGCGCCAGTGAATTCAAAAAGCGTTTATTGCATGTGGCCAAAGGGGCGGTTTATACCGGCACAACTTTGCAATTGGACCGCATTTGCAAGCAAGCCTTGCCGGATATCAAAGAGGTGATCACGCAAAATTATGTGGGTTATAACAAAGAGTATGGTGTGTATGTGTTTAATGATGTTGCGGTGCAGGATGGTAAGTGTTTTACGTTAAATGAGGAAGATTATTTCTCTCTCAATAAGTTGGATATCAAGACGTTAAGCCTGAGCCCATCATTGGCCATTAATACCGATTTTAGCGAATTTGATACCAGTTGGTTAAGTTCCCTTTGGGATGCGTTTGGCGCAAAAGGTTATGTGGTATTGGCGTTCTGGTTGGGTTCGTTCTTTGCGGAGCAGATACGCAAGACCCATAAAAGCTACCCCTTTTTAGAAATATGCGGTGAGCCTGGTTCTGGTAAAAGTACGTTGATTGAGTTTTTATGGCGTTTATGTGGCCGCGCAGATTATGAGGGGTTTGATGCATCAAAATCGAGTGTTGCCGCTCGAGGACGAAACTTTTCGCAGATAAGTAATTTGCCGGTGTGTTTAATTGAAAGTGATCGTGTGCAAGATAATGCAAAGCTGAAAGCGTTTGATTGGGAAGAACTTAAGTCACTGTATAACGGCCGTGCCACGCGTTCGTTAGGGGTGAAAAATAGCGGCAATGAGACTTATGAGCCGTTGTTTAAAGGTAGTATTGTGATTGCACAGAATGCAGAGATAAACGCATCACGTGCTGTTCTAGAACGGATTATTCATCTTTATACCGATAAAGCGGAGCAAAGTGTTGAAACCCGTTATGCCGCCATAGCCCTTGAGCGTTATCCCATTGAAAAATTATCCGGTTTTCTACCTACAGTATTGATGAAAGAAGCGGCAATATTAAAGCAATACAATGAGCGCGTAGATGGTTTACAGGCGCAGTTATTTGCGGATAAGGCGATTAACCATGAGCGGATCGCCAAAAACCACGCACAGTTAATTGCGTTGTTGGAAACGTTAGCGTTAGTTCTTCCTGTAAAAGCGGCTCATATACGCCAAACCCGTGACTTTATTATTGAGTTGGCCAAACAACGTGTTCAAGCGATCCAACTCGACCAACCGCAAGTGATGGAGTTTTGGGAGCTATTTGATTATTTACACGATAACGAGGCCTTTGGTGTGAATCACAGTAGTGAAAAGGGTGTTTATGCGGTGAACTTTAACCATATTGCGCAGGTAGCCAGTGAGTACCGCCAGTCTATGCAATTGAATACTGATATTAAAAACTTATTGAAAGCAGGGCGTATGCGTAAGTTTGTGGGCGTTAAGACGGTGAGAAGTGTGGTGAACAATCAGTTTAATAGCACGCTTGCGGTGGGGAGTACTTTAACGAAGCCAGATGTGCTTAGATGTTGGGTATTTCAAGAAAACAGTGAAAGTTAGTTATCGTCTATTTCCTTACTATTGGCTGCCTTGTGCAGCCTTTCTTTTATTTAATATTTAAAGATAATTCTTCATCTATAAGCCAAGTTTGCCAACAACACGAATATTCTGAATAGCTACAAAGTAAGTAAATCTGTAAACAGTAGAATTATAATTGACTAATATTTAAACTCTTTTATAAATATAGAAAATTTATGGGGGGGCTTCGGAAAGGCGTTACAAACGTTACAATTTTAATATTACTCTATAACTAATTGATTAATAATCAAAATTTAGATATATGAAAACATTACAAAAGCATTACTTTGCCGTTACGTGTAACGGTTTTAAAAGGTTACAAATTAGAAATATAACTTATTGTTTTATAAGAATGTAACGTTTTAGACTCTATTTTGTGATGCTTTGTAACGGTTCAAACGTTACATTAGAGTGCTTTATTATCAATAGGTTATGATTGGTTTTTGGATGGTGTAACGGTTGTAACGCTTTTCCGAAACCCTCACTGTTATTTGGGGTGTGAATTTTGTTTATTGTATTTGTGCATTGAAATAAAATCGGAAAATTGTATTTAAATGATAATATGTGAGTAAGTGAGAATATGAATTGTAGAGTAATAATTGATTGTTACTTAGTCTATTTAATGAATGCTCAAAACTTTAAGCAGGGATTAGAGAAAGATAGTAATAATTAAAATAGCCTTATATCATATTGATGGTATATGAAAATATAGGAAAGAAAAAGGTTACAAATGGGTTACTTTGTGGCTACGTGTAACCGTTGTAATCGGTTTCCGAGAGGGGGATTTTATTTGACAAAAACAATTACACTCTGAAAAATTACATCTATGGTTTCCAGAGTGTAGCTCTATGAAATATTAAAGCTTATCTAATGCTTCTTTAGGAACATGAGTTTTATACATTCGTAATATTTCCTCACCTAATGAGTATTCATTTTCAAAAGCGTGGTTAAGGATATCTGTTTTTTGTTCAAGCCATTTTTTATTATTTCTATTTTTTGGTAGTTCTTTTTGAATATCTATAGAGTTATTCATTAAGCTTTTTTGGCTATAATAATAATTCATTATTAAGGATACTTCGTTTTGGTCAAGAAGATATATTTTTGGTAGGTAAATAGTATATACATCATCTCTTAATGTATTTAAAATGTTTAATCGTATGTTAGCAAAGCTGTTAAGTTCTACAGCACTAGGCTCACAAGCCTCATTTTGACAAGCATCATAATTAAACCCTGCTGTCTTTGTGCTATTTAAAAGCCTAAGATTTGATTGGTTATATGATATTTCATATGCAAACATAGTCCTTATGTTATTCCTTTCGTTTTCTATATTTTTCTTATCTCTATTTGCGATATTATTTTGTGTAGAAACATGAAAATATAATGATAAGATTATTCCCAATGCCATCAAAAAAAGATTCAAGTCAAGTTTTGTGATTCTTATTTTTAGGAAATACATACTCTTCTCTCCAAGTTAATAAATGAACTTATTTACTGCTTTACTAGGAGTCCTGTCAATAACTGTAGATTGCGGATCACATCCAATCTATCAGATGTGCAATTTTATGAGCTTGAACAGGGTTCAGGTGAAGCATGCAACATAAAGGAATACGGTTTTGTGTTTATAGAAAAGGACGCTAATAACGCAGAAGGAAGCAAAATATCACAGGGTAATCAGCAAAGGCAGATATCAAAAATTGAAGTAAGCGAGGGTGATAAAGAAATTCAGTCCGAAATAGTCACTTTTGCCAAAGAGGTCGGTATTAATTTCGATATTCCCCACGTTGAAACCATGTTTGCTAAAGGAATGGGGGTTAGCGATAGTAGCTATTATCTGAAATTAGATGGGGAGCGGTTGAGGTCAGAGTTAACAGAAGATGGAAAAGAGCAGAGAAAACAAGAGATAGCAGAACAAAATAAGGCTAGAAGTCAGAAGTATAAACAACGGTTCACTGATGCATTGCAGCAGATCACAAAATTGAGGGGAGAAACGTAAATTTATTGTAATTGATTGAAATATGAACACTTTTAAATTGGGTGAATTAATTTAACCTAATAGGTATAATTAATTTAACCAAAAAGGTTGAATTGAAAATTTTATTTGTGTAATATGCACGAATATAACGAGCATTCTATGTTGATTTCATAATGCTGAATTCAACAATTATAAATATAAGCTAGCACCAATGGCTGCGGTAGTAACGATAACAAGAGGACACGAACATGGCACTCACTGAATTTGGTAAGGCCGTTAGAAAAGCGAGGATAGATATAGGATATACACTTTTGACAATGGCCAAAGAGCTGGAAACAACCCCTGCATTTTTAAGCGGATTAGAAACAGGCGGGAAAAAGATACCAGCTAAATGGGTAAAAAAAATAGATAACTTTTTTAGAGGTAAAAATCACAAGGTAGATTCTTTGGAAGAGTTAGCGAATGTATCAAATGAAACGGTTCCGATTGATGGTTTATCACAACAACAACAAATGCTTGTTGCCGGATTTGCTAAATCACAATTTACGCCAGAGCAACTAAAATGTTTTGCTGATTTATTACAGCAAATCCAAAAAAACTAAGTATAAATCATGAGGGTTAGATATGTATCAAATGCGAGGGATCCGTGTGTCCCCTATGCCAGAGGAAGAAATTGCAGTTAGAGCTATAAACTTTTGCCATGCGTTCGGGATTAATGATTTTGGCAAGAGCAAACGTAAGCGAAAGAGATACGATAAAATTTTTGAGGATCTCTACTTGTACGGGATTACTATTCATGTCATGGATGACAATGAGTGGGAAGCACATACTGCTAACCTTACAATAGGGCATTGCGACCCAAGTAACTTAACAATATCTGTACCAAATAAAATTTATACAATGGCCTGTTGGGGTGAGGAACATGCTTTAGAAGTTATGTTTCATGAGTTAGGACATTTACTATTAGCTCATAAACCATTGCTTCACTTTGCGAATAAAGCACCAACCAGGATAGAAGATGCTGAATGGCAAGCCGATAGTTTCGCAGAAATAGTACTAGAAACTATGGGATTAAAAACAAATCAGATGTCTTTTGATTTTTATATGTAAAAGCGGCATAATAACAAAACGCCTGGTTTGTACTGTATGTGTTGATGAGTGGTTTATCTGTGTAAAGTTCAATCAGCCTATAGAGAATTGGTCTGGGCAAAGGATCTTTCGGGGCATTTTATATTATATGAAGTATAATATCGTTCTCTAGGCATACTAGATGAGATATACTATTTTTAGCCACAGATATAAGCTCGGAAGAAATGTTGAAAAATATTGATTAAAAATAAAAAGAAATTCTTAAAGAGAAAAGAGAACTCCAGCC
>OJKJ01000174.1_pt1 | contig 47499 bp, 40 predicted proteins | sample 1596491 | NCBI WGS metagenome assembly OJKJ01 (sample SAMEA4350160, study PRJEB24818) | metagenome | biome: human; feature: gut; material: faeces | place: Denmark | collected 2013-09
GTATTAGTGGGATTAATAGAATGAACTTTGGTGGTTTTCTTCTGCGTGAATGATGTTGATGCTCGGGCATTAAGCTCTGTTTTTTTTCTAAATTATTTACGTAAATCTATAATCTAAATTATTAGTAAATTGTATTATATTCTTTGACTAATTTGATAAAGCTAATAATTAAACAATATTTTAATGAACACGAACAACAAAAAAGCCCTTACCATCCAGTAAGGGCACAATAACGACAACGAGATTTTTATTGTTAATTAAATAGTTGCGGCTTCGGCAATGAGTTTGCCGAGCTCTTGCCAGTTTTCACTGTCAATTAATTCATTCGGTACCATCCATGAACCGCCGCACACTAATACAGACGGTAATGCGGTGTATTCTTTTATATTTTTCATACCAATACCGCCAGTTGGCATAAATTTAACCGGGTAAACGGCGCTGAGTGCTTTGAGCATGGCAACTCCGCCAGAGGCTTCGGCTGGGAAGAATTTCAACGTGGTGAGATTAAATTCAAGGGCTTGCTCCACTAAGCTTGGGTTATTCACCCCAGGAATAATAATCACGTTCTTTTGTTGGCAATAAGCCACAATTTTTGGGTTAAAACCCGGGCTGACGATAAAATCTACACCCGCTTCAATGGCTTGGTCAACTTGCTCTGTGGTTAATACCGTACCTGCGGCAATCAGTAATTCAGGGTAAGCAGCACGCATATTTTTAATCGCTTGTACCGCGGCAGGGGTGCGGAAGGTGACCTCTGCACATGGCAGGCCATTTTCCACTAAAGCTTTTGCTAATGGTGCACCATGCTCTGCATTATTAATGGTGATAACAGGAACAACATTGAGTTTCTTAATTCTTTCAAGTAATTGATTCATGGTTAAAGCCTCTTAACATGTTTCTAAAGCAGTGGTTGGCATGGCTTCGGATGGAATAATCGCTCCCCGGTGTTGGATGACGGTTCCAGCCAGTAAATGACCTGTTTTTGCCGCTTCGCATGGGTTGCCACCTAAAATACGGCAAGCAAGGTAGCCGGCACTGAAAGAATCCCCTGCTGCAGTGGTATCAACCACGTGGTTGATTTTATTCGCAGGGACTTCAATACGTTCGTTATCGATAATCACAAAGCAGGCACCAGCACCGCGCTTGATCACTATTTCGTTCACACCATATTGTTGGGTACGTGCAATTGCATCAGTTTCATCAATATCATCGTAAAGCAGTTGTTCGTCATCAAAGGTCAGAAAAGCGATATCGGTTAAGCTTAAAATTTGCTGATAAGCCTGTTGTGCCGCTTGTTTGGAAGACCAAAGTGCGGGGCGATAGTTATTATCAAACACAATTTGGGCACCATGCTGTTTAGCTTGCTGTAACATTTCAAATAACAACTGGCGTGAAGCGCTAGGTAAAATGGCTAGGCTGATGCCACTTAAATAGATAAATTGTTGCGAATTTAGGATTTGCTGTGTGTGGGCTTTGCTGTTGTGGTCAAGACAAACGGCATCAAGCCAAAATTTTGCCGCGGCATTATCTCGCCAATAGAAAAAGCGGCGTTCGCCATCAGCAGAAGTTTCGATTAAATACATCCCAGGCAAATGTTTGTCCGAAATAAAGACCTCTTCAGTATTGATGCCTTCTTGTTGCCAACTGCTTAGCATTTGCTGGCTGAATGGATCCTGACCTAAACCGGTGATGTAACGGGTTGTCACACCGTGATCTTTAGTTAAACGAGACAGGTATAGCGCGGTATTGAGTGTATCCCCACCAAATGTTTGTCTATAAAGTTCACCCGATTTTTGCAACTCAACCATGCATTCACCAATAACGGCAACTTGCGGATGTGTATTCATTTTCACCACCTGCGCGATTACGACTTAGTAAACTATTGCTACTTAATGATGCTATTAAAACCCATTTTAAATAGAACTTCAATAAAAATGAAACGCCGTTTTAAAAATATAGAATCGACGTTCTTGTTTTTATCATGATAGCCACTTATGCTATTAGTTAGGGCGTAATGTCGATATCAATTTATAGGATGATGGGAAAATAATGGATAAAACGACTCAAACGGATGCTGTTTCAGCAGTGGTTAAGGTATTTAGCATTCTTAGCGCCCTTGGTGAGCAAAAAGAGATTGGTGTGTCTGAGCTTTCACAGCGTTTATTGATGTCAAAAGCCACGACATTTCGTTTTCTGCAAACGATGAAACAGTTAGGATATGTGGATCAAGAAGGTGAAGCAGATAAGTATTCACTGACCTTAAAACTCTTCGAATTAGGGGCAAAATCCCTCGAGTATGTTGACCTGATAGAAATTGCAGATAAAGAAATGCGCCGTATTGGCCAATTAACCCATGAAGCGGTGCATTTGGGTGCATTAGATGAAGATGCCATTATTTATATCCATAAAATCGACTCGAGTTATAATTTACGCATGTATTCACGGGTTGGGCGTCGTAACCCATTGTATTGCACCGCAATCGGTAAGATTTTACTCGCTTGGCAAGATGAAGAATCCATTCGTTTGGCATTGAAAGATGAAACTTTTAGTCAAAAAACGGCAACAACAATTTTAACGATAGAAGACCTGCTGGCGGAATTAGCCACAGTTCGTGAATGCCATTATGCACAAGACAGAGAAGAGCAAGAGTTAGGCCTGCGCTGTATTGCTGTACCAGTGTATGACCGCTTAGGTCATGTGGTTGCAGGGCTATCGATTTCGTTCCCAACGATTCGTTTTGATGAGCAGCGTATTGATGACTATGTCCAATTACTGAAAACGGCGGGGCGTAATATTTCAGAGAAAATGGGCTATCACCAATATCCATCATAGGGTTGATATAATAAGACTAAGCCAATTTCAATGATGTATCAATCAATTGATTTAATAACATATGTAAATTATTTATTTGAATATTAAGGATTTTATAAATTTCACTTATTATTATTCAACACCATGTGTTTCTGCTGACATATAATATTTACTTATGGATACAGCAGGAAATTGATATGTTTAAAAATGTTATTATTGCTATTTTTCTTTGTTTTACTTCTTATGGCTTTGCCAGCGACTTTACATTTAAAGAAAAGTCACCCGCTGATCGCGAGTTTAATCAAGACTACCAAGGAATTAAAAAATTACAGACACAACAAAAGTTTGTCTTTGATCCCAAAAAGAAACTTCCACAAGAAGAACAAAGTTATCAAGCTTTGTTAGAGCAGCGAAATGCAGATGAAAATGCGTTTTCAAAACATTTTAATGTGTGTGATGTTAACCCGACGGGAGCAGGGTGCCCTAATTCAATGGCTTGGATGAATGATCGCCAGCAAATGAAAAAAATGCTAGAGCAAGCGGGCCGCCCTTATTGATAAGTTGTTCATTTGTTGACTCTAAGGGAGCATCGCCCCCTTAGAGGTCAAATTATACAGATTCAGGGAATGTTAAGGTTGCACCGGGAGCTTCACGGCTTAAATGAATGAAATTCATATGTTTTTCATATTGGTCTAGAATATCGCTAATCACTTGTTCTTTGGTGTAATCCATTAAATCATTCCCTTGTGAGCCTTCCCATAAGAAGGTTTCTAAGCGGTAATAATGGGATTTCCCTGAACGTGCGCGATAGGTAAAACCGGGAACGGAATAGCGCTGTGGCCACACTTGGTAAATAAAGCTTTGTTCTTCACCAAGGTCAACAGTTAACTCTAAATGGTCTAAGCGCTCATCAGCAATGGGTGGTAAGGTGTTAAATTCCACTTTCGCTCCCCTTAAACTGAGCTCTTTTGCCACTTCTTGCATAGCAGGAATGCACACCAAATCAAGCATCCGCTGGGTATAAGTCGTTCCCGGGAAATTCATCACTCGTCCCAAACGCTGTTTCCAATTGAGTGTTCCATTGCCATACAGCGGTGCAGGCGCATTGGTATTTAGCGAACTAACGCGTCTAAAGTCCTCAACTTTTAATGATTTATATAGCCCAGCCATAATAAAGAAGATCACAAAACTAAATGGTAAGCCCATGATCACCGTTGTATTTTGTAAAGCAGCGACGCCATCTGTCATTAACATCCCTAAGGTGAGTAAACCAATTGCGACAGACCAAAAAATTCGCAACCAATTAGGAGCATCGTTGTTAATATCACTGAGTTTTGAGGTGAAATTACCTAATACTAATGAGCCGGAGTCAGCAGAGGTGACATAGAACAACAGCCCAGTAATGGTTGCAACAGAAGCGGTTAGGCCAAAGCCAGGGTAAAGCTCAAGTAGTGAATAGAAGCCTTTTTCGGGGGCGTCGAGGACGGTTTTGGCAAGTTCGCTATTGCCGTGAATGATTTCATACAATGCACTATTACCAAAAATAGATAACCACAATAGTGTGAAAACAAACGGAATAATTAAAGTACCGATCACAAACTGTCTAATGGTCCGACCACGAGAAATACGAGCGAGGAATAACCCAACAAATGGCGACCATGCTACCCACCACGCCCAGAAAAACAGCGTCCAGCTATTCATCCAATCCGTTGGGCGGTCAAAGGCAAAGCTATTGAGGGTCATACCCATAAAGCGGTTGATATAATCCCCCACATTCAGTACTAAGGCATTGAGTAAGAACTCGGTATCGCCGACAAATAAGATAAATAAAATCAAGCCAAATGCCAACAGCACATTGAGCTCTGATAACACCCGAATACCTTTATTTACCCCAGATGTGGCAGAAATCACGGCCATAATCACTGATAGCAGAATTAACCCACTTTGCACGGGGAGCCCTTGAGGTAAGTCGAATAATACTTTGAGGCCATAATTCAGCTGAACAACCCCGATCCCAAGAGTTGTTGCAATACCGAAAATCGTCCCTAGTACTGCCGCAATATCTACTGTATGGCCAATTGGGCCGTCAATCCGTTTACCAAAAATAGGATAGAGTGCGGAGCGAATGGTTAGCGGTAAGTTATAACGATAACTGAAGTAACCCAGTGCAATCCCCATTAAGGCATACATAGACCAGCCCGTTAGGCCATAGTGGAACAGTGTCCACACCATCGCCTGACGAGCTGCTTCTAAGGTTTCGCCTTCGCCCGTTGGCGGCAGCATATATTGGGTGACCGGCTCAGCGACAGAGAAAAACATTAAATCGATACCAATTCCTGCCGCGAATAGCATCGCAGACCAGCTGAGCACGCTAAATTCAGGTTTAGATTGTTCAGGGCCGAGTTTGATATTACCAAAGCGTGAGGTAGCAACGAAAATGACAAAAACAATATAAAGCGTTGCTGCTAGCAGGTAATACCAACCAAAGGTTTTAGATACCCACCCAAGCGCGGCAACGATCCACTGATTTGCTGTTTCAGTCATCAAGATGGTGAAAAAAGAAAACGCCAGAATAAGACCGGCGGAAGTAAAAAAAACCACAGAATTCAATTTATCCTTCTGCTTATTTTTTGGGCTATTTTGAGTTGTCATTGGACATTCCACATTTTTATTTATTTAACAGGTTAAAATTACTTTCTAAGCTAATCTATTGATTTATCAGCAAAGATTTGGTTTTTGTTATCTTCTCTCTTATGTTAATTGTGAATGAATTGTTGTAAACAATAGTTAATATTGATTGAACATTCAATCAAAAAAACGTTTAATAAAAGGGATCAATGTATTTTTTAGGTTCAAATACCATGCCGAAGATAGGAATGCAGTCGATACGTAAACAACAGTTAATTCAAGCCACATTGGCTGTGATTAATGAAGTTGGAATGCAGGAAGCCAGTTTTGTGTTAATTGCCCGTAAAGCCGGGGTTTCTACAGGGATCATCAGCCATTATTTTCGTGATAAAAATGGCTTGCTTGAAGCCACTATGCGCCATATTCAATACCAGTTGGGTTTTGCGGTGGCAATGCGTTTACGCATGTTAACAGGGGCGGAGGCAAAACTACGAATTCAGGCGATTGTTGAAGGCAACTTCGACCCAACGCAAACCAGTGAGGCCGCGATGAAAACGTGGCTAGCCTTTTGGGCTAGCAGTATGCATCAACCGAATTTAAACCGCTTACAACAGGTTAATGACCGGCGTTTGTATTCAAACTTAAGCTATGAGTTTGGGCGGGTATTAAACAAGGCAGATGCGCGGATGGCAGCGAAGGGGCTGGCTGCTTTAATTGATGGCCTATGGCTACGTAGTGCTTTGAGTAATGAACAATTTCCTGTTAAGGATGCACTCAAAATCACTAACGAATACATCGATATGCAACTACAACGTGCTGAGGTTTTAGGAACCTAATAACCAATTCAGAGGAGATAATATGCAACATCCACCGATACATAAGCTTTATATTCATGGTGGTTATGTCGACAGTTCACAACCTGAATGCGGGCGATTTCCTGCAATCAACCCTGCCAATGGGGAAACTATCGCGGATCTGCAATCTGCGACCCTTGAAGATATCCAATGGGCGGTAGAAAGCGCTAAACAAGGCCAGAAAGTCTGGGCGGCAATGACTGCGATGGAACGCTCACGTATTTTACGCCGTGCGGTGGATATTTTACGAGAACGTAACGACGAATTGGCTTACCTCGAAACCCTTGATACGGGCAAACCGCTTTCTGAAACTCGTTATGTGGATATCGTTACAGGGGCGGATGTTCTTGAATACTATGCAGGTTTAATTCCGATGCTGGAGGGGCAGCAAATCCCTTTGCGTGATAGCTCGTTTGCTTATACTCGTCGTGAACCTCTGGGAGTCGTGGCAGGCATTGGGGCATGGAATTATCCTATCCAAATTGCGTTATGGAAATCAGCTCCTGCACTAGCAGCAGGTAATGCCATGGTGTTCAAACCCAGTGAAGTCACTTCGTTAACAGCGTTAAAGTTGGCTGAAATATACACTGAAGCGGGCGTGCCAGCAGGGGTATTTAACGTAGTGACAGGCCAAGGCGGTGAAGTGGGGCAATGGTTAACGGAGCACCCTGATATTGCCAAAGTTTCATTCACAGGGGGGATCGCAACCGGTAAAAAAGTGATGGCGAATGCATCAGCTTCTTCTTTAAAAGAGGTGACGATGGAGCTAGGCGGTAAATCGCCTCTAATTATTTTTGATGATGCAGACTTAGATAAAGCTGCGGATATTGCCATGATGGCGAATTTTTATAGTTCAGGCCAAGTGTGTACCAATGGAACACGGGTTTTTGTGCCTGAATCGCTTAAATCACAGTTTGAGGATAAGATCACTGAACGTGTGGCTAGCATTAAAATAGGTTCACCCGTTGACGAAAACACCAACTTTGGGCCATTAGTCAGTTTTGCTCATATGGAAAACGTGTTGCGTTATATTGCGTTAGGCAAACAACAAGGCGCGAGATTATTGTGCGGTGGTGAACGCTTAATGGATGGCGATTTTGCTCAGGGAGCTTATGTTGCACCAACCGTATTCACCGATTGCCACGATGAAATGCAAATCACACAGGAAGAAATTTTTGGCCCTGTTATGAGTATTTTGAGTTATCAATCGGAAGACGAAGTGATTGCTCGTGCGAACAATAGTGTGTACGGGTTAGCAGCAGGATTGGTGACACAAGATTTAACACGTGCACACCGTGTTATTCATCAATTAGAGGCTGGGATTTGTTGGATTAATACATGGGGTGAATCGCCAGCACAAATGCCTGTGGGTGGATATAAGCATTCCGGCGTTGGCCGTGAAAATGGCGTTATGACACTGCAAAATTATACGCAAGTGAAATCCATTCAAGTGGAACTGGGGGAATTTGCATCCGTTTTTTAATCACATCATTTTAATTTGACTGAAACAGAGGAGATAACAATGGTCTATGACTATATTATTATCGGTGCTGGTTCAGCCGGTAACGTTCTTGCTACCCGCCTGACAGAAGATCCTGATGTTACTGTGCTGCTCCTTGAAGCAGGAGGACCGGATTACCGGTTCGACTTTCGCACACAAATGCCAGCGGCATTAGCGTACCCGTTACAAGGGCGACGTTATAATTGGGCTTATGAAACTGACCCTGAACCGCATATGAACCACCGCCGCATGGAGTGTGGTCGTGGAAAGGGGCTTGGTGGCTCATCATTAATTAATGGGATGTGTTACATCCGAGGGAATGCTCTAGACTTTGATGGTTGGGCGGAAGCGCCTGGGTTAGAAGACTGGCGTTACCTTGATTGTTTACCTTATTTTAGAAAAGCGGAAACACGTGATATTGGCCCGAATGATTATCACGGCGGAGATGGCCCCGTCAGTGTGACAACACCGAAAAATGGCAATAATGTGTTATTTCATGCGATGGTGGAAGCAGGCGTACAAGCAGGGTACCCGCAAACAGATGATTTAAATGGGGTTCAACAAGAGGGTTTTGGCCCAATGGACCGTACAGTTACACCGCAAGGGCGACGAGCAAGTACAGCAAGAGGGTATTTAGACCAAGCGAAAAAGCGTAATAACCTGACTATTCTTACCCATGCCACGACAGATACCATTGAGTTTGAAGGGAAAAAAGCGGTTGGTGTTAAATATTATCAAGGTAATAGCACTACGCCTACGGTGGTGAAGGCGCGTAAAGAGGTTCTTTTATGTGCAGGTGCGATCGCCTCACCGCAAATTTTGCAGCGTTCTGGAGTTGGGTCTGAGGATGTTTTGGCTGAGTTCAATATTCCAGCTGTGCACGTTTTACCTGGTGTTGGGCAAAACTTGCAAGATCACCTTGAAATGTATTTGCAATATGAATGCAAACAACCAGTTTCATTATATCCAGCCTTAAAATGGATAAACCAACCCAAAATAGGCGCTGAATGGCTATTTAAAGGGACTGGAATTGGCGCAAGCAACCAATTTGAAGCAGGTGGGTTTATCCGCACTAGCGAAAAATTCGCATGGCCAAATATTCAATTCCACTTTTTGCCTGTGGCGATTAACTATAATGGTAGTAATGCAGTCAATCAGCATGGTTTTCAAGCCCATGTAGGCTCAATGCGATCGCCTAGTCGAGGGCGTGTTCGCTTGAAATCCCTAGACCCAAAGCAGCATCCAAGTATTTTGTTTAATTACATGTCATCGGAGCAAGATTGGGAAGAGTTTCGTGCCGCTATTCGTATTACTCGTGAAATTATGGCTCAGCCAGCACTTGACCCATATCGTGGGGATGAAATAAGCCCTGGCAAACAGATTAGCACTGATGAAGAGCTAGATGCATTTGTGCGCGAGAGAGCAGAAACCGCTTTTCATCCGTGTGGAACCTGTAAAATGGGTTACGATGATATGGCTGTCGTGGATGGTGCAGGGCGAGTTCACGGTATTGAAAATCTACGGGTTATCGATGCATCGATTATGCCGTTGATCATTACAGGGAATTTAAATGCAACGACCATCATGATTGCAGAGAAAATTGCCGATAAAATTCGAAACCGTCCTTCGTTACCCACAAGCAATGCAGATTATTATGTAGCAGGTGATAGGCAAGTGAGAAACCCGCCATTACGAGACTAGCTTATTCAGGCTATTTTTTATACACAAAGCGATTGATATTAATATCAGTCGCTTTTTTCTTTAAGGAGAATGCCGATAATAATAATAGCTGTCTAACCATGTAATGCCAAAGGGGCGAATAGATCGGACTTTTAGCAGGTTGAAGGAATATACGCTAGTCAATTTTAGACAAAAAAAACCTCCAAATATTAAGGAGGGAAAATAAATATAAAGCGAGCTTATTTATATAGCACTAATTTACGGTAAACCATAGCCGACCAGTTGAATTAATTTATACAAAAATGATATTAGCTCACAATTTATAACGCTATAGTTATTAAATTCAGATTAATACCTATTATTTGACAGAGTTAATCAGCCATTGCAGATAATTGTCTTCAACTTGGCTTGGGTCTAAGCGAATGAGTTCTGGGGTTTCATATGGGTGTATTTCTTTTATTGCATTAAATAGATTAAGTTGGTTTCCTTGGGTCGTTTTGATCAAGAGTAAAACCTCCTTATCTTGCGTGATATTACCATGCCATAGATAAACAGATGTTATTTCAGGCAGTAGGGAAACACATGCTGCTAAGCGATTAGCGAGTAAGTGTTGGGTAATTTTAATTGCACTTTCATGGCTATTGGTTGTACATAATACAATACATGGTTGTTGAGAATTTGTGATGTAAATGTTATCAGTGGGCATTTCGTTTCCTTATTAGTCATATTTTGATAAGTTTGATTACTCACATTTAGATTAGAGATAAAAATGGTATTGAGAACAGAGCATAATCACTATAAGTGTTTTTTTAAATTATCAGATAAGATAATAACTAATGTTAATTAAGCAGAGGTATTAATTTAATAGTAATATGCGTGTTTTTTAATCAATGTTGTCATTGTTATAATTTTTTATATATTCAATATAATTTTGAATATTTCTTGGTTTTATTTTATTAATTCGATTCAGCAATCATAAATTGAGGATGAACTATAAAAAAAATTGAAATTTTAGTATATTACTAACCAAATTTGATTATGTGACAAATGTGATTGTGTGCTGTTAACCTAGTAACAGAGCAAATAATAATCCCAGTTTTATTCTTACTCTTATTAATGTAAGTGTAGGCTTATCTTTTTGTGCAAGAAATATGGAACGATTGATATCTGAAATAATATATTACACATCGTTACAAACTGGCTTAAAATTTATCATAAAAGAATTCACGTACTGATAAATATCAAGGTTTTTGAGCTATATATTGTTAATCTAAAGATAAAATTAGAATATATAACTGAAATTACTCTGTATTTCCATCTTTATACGTGTATGGATAACCTTATGAATAAACTAACACCTTTAAAACCTGTACCAACTCTAATCGCAGTTGCAATAACATTAATTATTTGGTTCTTAATTCCTGTTCCCGAAGGTGTTAATCCAAATGCGTGGCATCTTTTAGCATTATTTGTAGGTACTATCGCTGCTATTATTGGTAAAGCTTTACCAATAGGAGGTGTATCTATTGTCGCTATTTCATTAGTTGCAGTAACCGGGGTCACTAACCCTGAATCAACTAAAGGGGCAATTGCGGATGCTTTAAGTGGCTTTTCTAATGATCTAATTTGGCTAATTGGTATTTCTATCATGGTTTCCATGAGCTTGAATAAAACAGGCCTGGGGGCAAGGATAGGTTATTATGTCATTTCTTTATTCGGTAAAAAAACATTGGGTATTGCTTATTCATTGGCAATAGCAGAAACAATATTGGCACCTGTGACACCAAGTAACACTGCTCGAGGTGGGGGAATTATTCACCCAATTATGCGTTCGATCTCGGATAGTTTTGGGTCAAAGGCTGAAGATGGAACCGCAGGTAAGATAGGGCGTTATTTATCGCTCGTTAACTACAATATTAACCCAATCACTTCTGCAATGTTTATTACGGCGACAGCGCCAAACCCATTAATTGTCAGTTTGATTATTAGTGAAACAAGCCAAGAAAATGAATTAACTTGGGGTATGTGGGCTATTGCGGCGTTTGTTCCTGCCATCGTGTCATTAATATTAATGCCTTTGGTGATCTATTTGATGTATAAGCCGGAAATTACTTCAACACCGGATGCGCCAAATTTTGCCAAAGAACGTTTACAACAATTAGGCCCAGTTTCATTACCTGAAAAAATAACTCTCGGTGTTTTTGGGTTGTTACTTTTGTTGTGGGCTGGTGTTCCTGCCATGATTTTTGGGCCTGCATATAGTGTTAATGCAACCACCGCGGCGTTTATTGGGTTGAGTGTTCTATTAGCGACAGGGGTTATTAATTGGGATGATGTTCTGAAAAACAAAGGGGCATGGGATACTGTCGTTTGGTTCTCTGCCTTAGTCATGATGGCGAGTTTTTTAGGTAAGCTCGGTCTCATAAAGTGGATGTCATTAACCGTCGGTGCAACTATTGATGGATTAGGCATTAGCTGGGTATGGGGAATGCTAATTCTTGTTTTAATTTATGTGTATTCTCACTATTTCTTTGCGAGTACAACCGCGCATATTACGGCGATGTATGCAGCATTTTTCTCGGCAGGTTTAGCCCTTGGCGCTCCACCAATGTTATTAGCTTTAACATTAGCATTCTCATCGTCACTAATGATGTCATTGACACACTATGGTACGGGTACTGCACCTATTATTTTTGGTTCGGGTTATGCAACCCTTGCGGAATGGTGGAAAACAGGTTTCGTGATGAGCGTAGTTAACTTAGCCATTTGGTTCTTTATTGGTAGCGTTTGGTGGAAATTCTTAGGTTACTGGTAATTAGTTGAATTAGCTATTTTAGCTATATCAAAGAAAGTTAATAGAAATCGGGCGATAGGCTCGATTTCTTCTTTTTAAAAGCTCATCCTACAAATAAGTGGCTATTGTGATAACAAGACCACTAATGATAGAAATTAGCATCACTTTTCCCCAACTGAAGACTGACGATGATTTTAAAGCGTGCTGCCATAACAAACTTATTTCATCGGCATGTGCATATTTTCTCTTATTGATCGCAGTCTTAATTTTTTTGATTTTATCATTATCTATCAGTAATGTTTTTTGAATAACCATGATATAACCTTTCATCAAGTTGTGCATTGTTTGTCTACCCTTGATTATCTCAGGCTATGTAAGAAGATAAATTGATGAGATTCTATGCAAACTTCCCCATTTATCGCGTTTAAAATCAGACTTAGTCTAGTTAATAAGAAAAAAGGCAGCCAAGAAGTAAAATTATCTTTATTAAGAGGAAATGGCTCTTAATTTAAGGTCATATTTATCGTTCTTTGGCGAGATATTTTTTATTTAGGGAAGTCGGAGAGAAAGGCCATAAATGTGATTGGCTTACATACAAAAGCCAGTATGATGTATCTGCGAGTCAGTTAATTTATCCAGAGGAACACATGTATTCACAAAGAAAGGCAGAATTTTTCTTGGTGCTTACCACGATAATCGCGGCTTGGGGGTGGGTATTTTCCCGAGAATCAGTGCAGGGAATGCCTATTTTTGCCTTTCTTGGTAGCCGTTTTTTATTTGCAGCCATCATTTTAGCCCCTTTTTGTCGAGGGAAAAAAAATAGAATAACGGCGAAGCAATTACCAAAAATATTAATGACAGGCGGTTGGATGTCATTAAATATGGTGCTCTGGATCCACGCAGTTGCGATAACAGATTCAATTGGTGAAGGGGCTTTTATCATGAGCCTTGCTATGTTGTTTGTCCCGCTAGTCGCATGGGTTATTTTAAAAAATAAACCTGTACGTTATTTCTGGGAGGCACTTCCGGTCGCTGTATTAGGGTTGGCATGTTTAACACTATTTAAGGCACAGCTTGAATTTAAAGCAAGCCAACTGTGGTTTCTTGGTGCGGCAATTGTCCAAGCTATCTATTTTTGTTATACCAGTTTATATACTCGAACAATCCCTCTTTTGCCGTTAACGACCATTCAGCTTGCTTGTACAGGAATGACTGGGTTAGTTTTGTCATTTTTTTTAGAAGAGTGGCCAAGTAGCATCACCGTACCTACCATGATGTGGTTTATTGCTAGTGTTGTAATAGCAACGAGTTTACGCTTTGTATTGCAACTTATTGGTCAAAAAAATACTACTGCCGGCAATGCTGCAATTATTATGATCCTTGAACCTGTTATGACCGTATTTGTAGCGGCTATTTGGTACAATGAAAGAATGCCTTTTGTCCAAATTGTTGGTTGTGTGCTAATTTTATCGGCATTATTCTATTACCGATGGCGTTGTTCTAATTCATTACCAAGGTAAAATACACATAATAAACAATGGGCCAATACAGATTTTTTATAAGAAAACAGCTATGATTAATATGCATAGTCAGTGATAGGGGTATTAATCTTAATAAGAGCCTCTTATTTAGCACATTAAGATTAATGGTATTGAAAACATAAACGATATATCCAAAATGGCGTGAACTAGGAATAATAGCGGTTTAATATTATCACCTTAGTTAAAGCTGAATAGGAAACGGGCATAAAATGAAAAAATTAGCATTAATATTAGGTATGGCAGGAGCAATGGTTGTGTTGTCTGCATGTTCTGATGAAAAATCAGAAATTGCTGAATACAAAGACAACTTTGTTAATACTTGTGTCGTTGCATCTGGTAATCCTCAAGGTGAAACAGCAAAAGCAGTTACCGCAATTTGTGGTTGTGCCTACGATAAAACAATTGAAAAATATGGTTTAGCTGAGTTTAAACGTATGGATGCGGAATTAGAAAAATCAGGTACCGCAGAGCCTGAATTCCAAAAAACCATGATTGAATTCGTTCAACAGTGCTCGACTAACGCACGTTAATTATTTATTACTCGCAGCTATTGATTATCAAGCAACAATAGCTGCGAATTTATTATTTTTACTTAAATAAGTGTTTGAATTGGTGTGGGGCACTGCGTAGATATTGCGGTGCAACGTCTATTTGTTCGTTCAATTCACTTGCTGCTCGCCAAGGCCAGCGTGGTTCAAATAATATACCTCTACCGATTGCCACAAAATCTGCTTGGTGAGTTGCCACAATGGCTTCTGCTTGTAAAGGTTCAGTGATAAGACCGACAGCAATGACAGGCATCATAGTATTCTCATGAATAGCTTGTGCTAAAGGGACTTGGTAATTTGGGCTCAATGGTATCTGTTGTTCAGTTGATAACCCGCCAGATGAGACGTGGATATAGTCACAACCTAAATCTTCTAATAATTCTGTTAGCTCAATTGATTCAGGTACGCTCCAACCCGATTCAAGCCAATCTGTTGCGGAGATCCGTACACCAATTGCAACATTAGGGCTAATGGCTTCTCTCATCTCATGGAAAATATTAATCAGTAAGCGAGTACGATTCTTAAAGCATCCACCATATTCATCTTGTCGTAAGTTTGAAACTGGCGATAGGAATTCATGCAGTATATATCCATGAGCAGCATGGATCTCAATAACGTCAAAACCTGCTTTTTCTGCCCGAATTGCTGCCTCAATAAATTGCTGTTTGAGCTGCGAAATTTCTTCAATAGTTAATGCATGTGGAATTGCATTATTACCAAAAGCCAGTGCTGATGGTGCTACAGTCTGCCAGCCATTAGGTTGTGTGGACTGAATACTATTACCTCCTAACCAAGGTAAATCTGTTGATGCTTTCCTACCAGCGTGAGCGATTTGTACTCCTAAGCGTGCATCTGAATATTGCCGGATATCGCTGAGCATTTGTTGCATTGCTGTCATTTGCTCTTCATTCCATAAGCCTAGGTCTTTGTAGGTAATACGACCTTCAGGAACAACAGCACTGGCTTCTACAATAACTAAAGAGGCACCTGATAAAGCAAGGTTCATGTAGTGGGCTTTATGCCATGCTGTTGGCATACCATTTTCTGCAGAATATTGGCACATTGGGGGAACAATAATACGATTTTTCAGCGAAACTTGGCCTATTGATGCGGGTGAAAAAAGGTGGCTCATTGGAACTTTCCTTATTAGCAAACTTAAATTATTTTAATATTATACCCAGTTAGCCAAAATTTTTTTGTGAGATGGTGTGGTATTAAGGGGGAAAATTTGTTTTACAGCGAATTATTGAAGGAAAATCAAGTAAATTTTTACAGATTTGATCAATACCATAAAAAGTATATTTCCCTAGCAATATGATGCAAAAAGAGGGAAAAAATATAAAAAAATGAGATAAAAAATAAAATATAATAATAACTATTATTTTTTGATTGTTATAATTCTGTAACTTATAAATAAAATTAATAATCACCAATATAAAATGGCGTTAATGCCTGCTTATGGTTTTAATGGTTCTAATAGTGAATAAAACTATTTTTTTATTTTAAATGATAATTTAAATAAGCGTTAATGCATTGTTTGTGAGGCAAAAATATAAAATATTCCTTGCGGTTATATTAAATGGTTTATATAAGAAACAAGCTTATTAAGCTGATACTAGCTAATCCTAAGCTTTGTGTTCACCTGAAAAATATAATTCTAAGAAGGAAATTGATGTGCTGACAATTATTGGTATTTTAATCATTATATCGATAGTAACATTATTGATGATGGGAAAAGTTAGCCCAATTATCGCAATGTCTTGTATCCCCTTTATTGGTGCTTTATTTGCCGGTTATTCTGTTGCTGAAATTTCAGTATTCTTTGAAAGCGGCATTAATAAAGTCTCAAAAGTCGCAGCTATGTTTTTATTTGCGATTTTATTCTTTAGCTTAATGAAAGACCTGCATATTTTTGACCCGTTGATCCGTTTAATGGTTAAAATGACTCGTGGAAATATTATTGTTGTTTGTATTATGACAACGTTAATTGCGGGTATTGTCCATCTCGATGGGTCAGGCGCTGCGACATTCTTAATTATTATTCCTGCATTGTTACCTTTATACCGTCAACTTGGTATGAGCCCCTATTTAATGTTGCTACTGATGTGCGCCAGTATGGGTGTCATGAATATGGTACCTTGGGGCGGGCCATTAGGCCGAGCTTCAGCTGTAACCGGAATTGATGCTTCGACCCTTTGGCAACACTTGATCCCAGTACAACTAATTGGTATGGGTGGCGCAGTGGTATTTGCTATTCTGATGGGGTTACGTGAGAAACGACGTATTGCAGCGGCAAGTTTGAAAGGAACTACGCCATATGAAATGGATTCTTTGTTACCTGTCAGTGACGACACTGCAGATATAACAGAAACGGTTCAAAAACCTAAGAAACCACTCATCAATGGTGGGTTAATTGTTGCCTCCGTTGTGTGTTTAGCATTTGGTTTATTATCTGCACCTTATGTTTTTATGATTGCACTTTCCATTGCCTTGATGGTGAATTTCCCTAATCCTAGAGACCAAATGAAAATTTTGGCCGCCCATGCACCACAAGCGTTGGGAATGGTTGCTATTATATTAGCGGCGGGAGCATTTTTGGGTATTTTATCGGAAGGTGGCATGCTTGAGTCAATCGCAACAGACTTAACGGCTATCTTACCTACCGAATGGGTTTCTAAAGTCCATATTTTTGTCGGTATTTTAGGTGTGCCGATGGATATTTTTACCAGTACCGATGCTTACTATTTTGCCTTACTACCAATAATTCAACAAATTGCCGCCACAGTTGGTGTTGACCCATCTTCCGTTGTTTACGCCATGGCGATAGGTAACAACGCAGGGACCTTCGTGAGTCCTTTTTCTCCAGCGGCATGGCTAGCTATGGGGTTGGCTGGAATTGATATGGGCCGCCACCTACGTTATTCGTTTGGTTGGATTTGGTTGTTTAGTTTCTTTTTATTAGCTGCTGGGGCGTTAATCGGCTTGTATTAATTTGCTCGTCGGCTTTAACGCCACAACGTTGTTGGCTTCAAAAGTAAACCCTAGTCACATACTTGTGTATGCGCCTAGGGATTTACTTTTTTGCCGCCTAGCTGTGACATGAAATATTTAGAACAAATGGTTTTTATTTTGCGTGCTGGATTATTTTCTTTTATCAATTATTGGGTTTATCAGATAGTTACTATGTCGTAAAGCGAAGGGCTATGACATGATTTATTGGTTAATGATATCAATAAGGTTTGTTATGCGTAGGCCGCTTTCTTCTTATCATCCTATTCTCTATTGGCTGCGTGTCACCCAAAAACGTTTAGCTCGACGATTGCATTGGGCATTTTCCGCCAAATATTATGCGAAATTAAAATCCAATGAACGTCTTGAGTATCGCTACAACAAGCACACATCTAAGCTGATCCGTAAATTAGGTGAGTCAGACCTACGTTTACAATACAACAAAGTGACAAACTTACGTATTGCTGCAGAAGCGATTAATGGAGTCATCATCTACCCAGGGGAATACTTCTCATTTTGTCGGCTCGTTGGAAAACCAACTGCGCGTAGAGGTTTTCTTGAAGGTATGGAACTTTCGTTTGGTGAGGCTCGTTCAGGGATTGGCGGGGGAATTTGTCAACTGAGTAATTTAATTCATTGGATGGTATTACATTCTCCATTACAAGTGGTTGAGCGTGCTAATCATAGTTTTGACCCATTTCCAGATGAAGGGCGGGTATTGCCTTTTGGTTCTGGGGCGGCAATTTTTTATAATTATATCGATTTGGTTTTTTATAATCCGACACAAAGTGCTTTTCAGTTGGTATTTAATATTGCAGAACATCAACTCGAAGGGGAGTTATTGAGCTGCACTCCTCGTGAACACAAATACCATATTTATGAGAAAAACCATAAATTTACCCGAGAGAATGAAGTTATATACCGCCATAATGAAATTTGGCAAAAAGTAACAACCAAAGGACAAGAACCTATCACTCTGCAGGATAATTGTTTGTATCGTAATAAAGTGGTAGTGAAATATTCCCTAGATGAAAATTGTATAACAGTTGAATAGTTGCGTTAGTAATGAGATTAGGAATAAATTGATAGCCTTTTTCTTGACAATTAGACTAAAATTCAACTGTTTTCCTTCAATTTCGCTAATTTTAACTATTAGCCAAGCAAAAATGAGGCCGTTACTCGGAATAGATATGTAATACCTACTCTTGATTTCTCAACAATTAAAGACGCAAATCTAACAAAAGATTTGTGGTTATTTCTATTTCTTTAGAGAAAGCATGATGAATATGCAATCAAGAAAGTATGGTAGAACGTATCACTATCCGTTCTCCCCTGGTACGACTAGTGATGATCGCATCAATAGCGATTGGTGGTCGCACATCCAAAATATAAACAAACTGGTTCACACAGAAAAACTGGATGGTGAAAATAATTGCTTAAACCGCCATGGAGTTTTTGCACGCTCTCATGGTGCCCCAACCCAATCGGCATGGAGCCAGCAAATTCGCCAACGTTGGCAGCTGATTAAAGATGATTTAGGGGATATCGAACTCTTCGGTGAAAACCTTTATGCAGTACATTCCATTGAATATCAACATATTGAAGATTATTTCTATGTGTTTGCTGTTAGGCAAGGGGAGTATTGGCTTAGTTGGGAAGAGGTGCAATTTTATGCAGCTTTATTTGATTTTCCAACTGTCCCACAATTAGATTTATCACTCAGTAAACAGATGGATAAGCAAGAGTATACAAGTTCATTAATTACTGCGGCATCATTAGATAGTCAATTTATTGCGCGTGATACACATACAGGGAAAGCCTGTAGCATGGAAGGGATTGTGAGCCGTGATAGCCAAGGGTTTCATGTGGATGATTTTATGGCGCATGTTTTTAAATATGTGCGTAAAAACCATGTCAAAACAGATATCCACTGGAAGCGGCATTGGCAGAGAGCCAAGCTGGCCTTTGAATTACAAGGAGAACAACCATGAGTTGGCAATTAACCCAATGTCGTGATTGGGCGCAGCTTGAAAAACAGTTCGATTTTGTGCGTGATATGCAATATGTGCCGCAAGACCGTTTGCACCATGCGGAAGGTAATGTGGCCATTCACACTCAAATGGTATTAGCGGCTTTGGAAGGTTTGCCTGAATATCAACAGCTTCCAGCTCTTAAACAACAAATCGTTTGGGCGGCAGCGTTGCTGCATGATGTTGAAAAACGCAGTACGACAAAAGAAGATGAAGAGGGGCGGATTCATTCGCCTGGACATGCTAAAAAAGGTGAGTTATCTGTACGGAATATATTATTTGGACAAATAGAAACACCTTTTGCTATTCGTGAACAGATTGCGGCTTTAGTTCGATTTCATGGCCTACCGCTTTGGTTAATGGAAAAGCCAGATCCTGAACGTACCTTATTTGCGGCGTCATTGCGTGTTGAAATGCCTTTATTGTGCATGTTAGCGAAAGCCGATGCGATAGGGCGTACATGTGAAGATAAAGCGGAATTATTAGTTAGAATCGAGCTATTTGAATTATTTTGTCGTGAGCAGGGCTGTTGGGACAAACCTAAATCATTCGCTTCACCAGCTGGGCGCTTCCATTATTTTCATCATCAAAAAGGCACTACGGATTACCAACCTTTTGAAGAGATAGGGAGCGAAGTGATGATGCTATGTGGTTTGCCGGGGATGGGAAAAGACCATTTTATCAAACAGTTTTACCCACAAATGGCAGTCGTGTGTTTAGATGATATTCGCCGAGAACATAAAATCAACCCTGCAGATAAAAATGCACAAGGGTGGGTAGCTCAGCAAGCTAAAGAGCAAGCAAAACGATTGTTACGCACTAAAACACATTTTATTTGGAATGCAACATCATTAAGTGCCTCTTTACGGGGAACCATGATCAGCTTATTTGAACGTTATCAAGCCAAAATCCATTTAGTTTACTTGGAAGTGCCATTTAAACAGTGGCGGCAACAAAATCAACAACGTAAGTATGCAGTGCCGGAGCAAGTTATGGAAAAAATGGCAGGGAAGTTGGAGTTGCCAACGCCAGATGAGGCACATCAAGTTTCCTATTATATTGATGGCAATTTTGAACCGTTATTTGCAGAAAAATAAAATTAATCACCTGCCTCTAGATAAGAGGCAGGCCAAGATATTAGTTTTAAGGAACGTAGACATCGCCTTCAAAGAGTTTTCTTGCAGTTCGAATAATTGAAGCTTGAAGCTCTTCCGGTGAGTTGCCTTGTTGGTTTAACGACACGTCAAATTTGCCACTTAAATGCTCAATAGCAATGTTTTTCATATCAACAGAGTGAACATATTGCTGGGTAATACTATTAGGAACAATAGTACTTGTGGCAATGGCAATAGCACCAGTCACGGCAAGAGCGCCATGGCATTTATGTGGCATAAAATAGCGGACATTAATGGTTCCACCGTGAATGGCGGGTGAAATCAATATGGGTTTAGGAATAACTTTTTTGCTCACATCACCAAGTCCCATCGCTGCCCCGGCTTTTATACGAATAGTTTCCAGCTTTTGCATAAATTCGGTATCGGATTCAAGTTGCTCCGCAGTTTCATAACCAGTTTTATTGAGCTGAGGAGCATCAATTAATACCACAGGCATTGCCATATCAATACAACTGACATCAATGCCTTCAATGGTATCAATAGCATGACCAGTAGGAAGCAATTTTCCTGTTTTTGTTCCACACGCATTTAAAAATGTCAGGGCAACAGGCGCGGCATGGCCGGGTACACTAGCAATTTCGGTATCACCATCATAATCCACATGGCCATCAGGCGTTTGCACCGTAGAGTTGACGAAAGTGTTCGTATTGACATTACGGACCCTGACAGTGGTTGTTTTACCAGTAATAGGAACTAACCCCTTTTCAATCGCAAAAGAACCCACGGCACAAAGAATATTTCCGCAATTTGGTGCGGTATCAACAATACGTTCAGTAATAGAAACCTGAGCGAATAAATAATCAATATCAGCATCAGGATGAGTTGAAGAGCTAATAATAGCGACTTTGCTGGTTTGTGGGCTACCCCCACCAATACCATCAATTTGCAAAGCATGACCAGAACCCATAATAGCAAGGATCAGTTCATCCCGTTGTTGAGTGTCTTTAGGGAGAGAGTCCGCTAAAAGGAATACGCCTTTCGAGGTGCCGCCACGCATTAGTGTACAAGGAATTTTTTTCATCTGTTTACCCGTCATATTTCACGCTGTAGCTGTGTTGGCTACACTCAGCCCCCCAAGTCACATACTGATGTATGCTCCATGGGATACCTTCGTTTTGCCGCCTTGCTACAACGCGAACTATTTAGGGTAAACCCGCTAGATATATCTAGGAATACCTGTTAAGTATGACGCTGTAGCTGTGTTGGCTACACTCAGCCCCCCAAGTCACATACTGATGTATGCTCCTTGAGATACCTTCGTTTTGCCGCCTTGCTACAACGCGAACTATTTAGGGTAAACCCGCTAGATATATCTAGGAATACCTGTTAAGTATGACGCTGTAGCTGTGTTGGCTGCACTCAGCCCCCAAGTCACATACTGATGTATGCTCCTTGGGATACCTTCGTTTTGCCGCCTTGCTACAACGCGAACTATTTAGGGTAAACCCGCTAGATATATCTAGGAATACCTGTTAAGTATGACGCTGTAGCTGTGTTGGCTGCACTCAGCCCCCCAAGTCATATACTGATGTATGCTCCTCGGGATGCCTTCGTTTTGCCGCCTTGCTACAACGCGAACTATTTAGGGTAAACCCGCTAGATATATCTAGGAATACCTGTTAAGTATTACGCTGTAGCTGTGTTGGCTGCACTCAGCCCCCCAAGTCACATACTGATGTATGCTCCATGGGATGTCTTCGTTTTGCCGCCTTGCTACAACGCGAACTATTTAGGGTAAACTGACTTAATATTATTAGGTAACCCTATGAATTCGATTAGGTTAAACCCGTCAAGTATTATTACGGTAAACCTAACTCATATTATTAGGGTAAACTTAAGTCTGAATTAAGGTTGCTCCAATAAAGTTCACCTTATAGCGCCAAGACTGCAAATAACTCTGGAACAGCGAGAAATTAATAATTTTGTTGTTAAATAGGGCACAATCATGATTGTGCCCGTCGTGTCGGTTTATTAACGAAGAATTAAATTAATCCAGTACTAATTAAAATTTCCCACCAACCTAAACCGATAGTTATGTGAACGAATAAACTAATGAAGGCCACTAACCCGCCGATGATCCACCAAGAACGGATATCGTTATAACCTGCACCGAATACGATAGGTGCTGCTGCACCGCCATAGTGCGTTACGCTTCCGCCATAAGCATTCGAGAACAGTAAGCCCAGAGCGAGCAACATTGGAGGAGCCCCTGCAACCATACCTACAGTGGCAAATACCGGCACCATGGCTGCAACGTAGGCACCACCAGAGGCGAATAAGTAGCGAATGGCAACACTGATGAACATGATGACAAAGAACGCCAGCATCGCTTGGTCACCGAAAGAAAGGTATTGGCTCATGGTATCTGCGAGCCACTTGAAGAAGCCTGCTTTTGTGAGTACGCCTGACATACTGATAATACCACCGTACCAAATCAGGGTATTCCAGCCGCCTTTATTCTTCAGTACGTCATCCCAAGTTACAACACCGAGGATCAGGGTTAATGCCATGACCGCAATCGCGACGCTAGACGCGCTAACACCGATAAGGTCAGAGAAAATCCAGCCGCACAGCGCGATAACAAAGACAATCCCCAGCAATTTTTCACGCATAGTCATTGGGCCTAAATCTTCAAGGCCTTTAGCTGCGATCTCTTTGTTATTCACCTTTTTCAACTCAGGCGGATACAGTTTGTAGATCATTAACGGCGTCAAAATCAGCATGATTAAACCCGGTACAGAGGCGGCAAGTGCCCATCCGCCCCAACTTAAATGGATGCCCATAATGTCACTCATCATGGCAAGGGCGAGTGCATTCGGCGCCATTGCTGTCAAGAACATATAGCTGGTGGTTTTGGTCACCATATACACGTTGACGAGGAGGTAGTGACCTGCTTTACGTGGGCTTTTTTCTGGATCAGACCCTAAAGCAACGGCCACACTATTGATAATTGGGAAAACAATTCCCCCAGCACGTGCTGTATTCGATGGCGTCGCAGGAGCGATAATTAAATCAAGGATTGCGGTTACATAACCAAGCCCTAATGTTGTACCGCCTAATTTACCAATCAAAATATAAGAAAGGCGTTTACCTAAACCAGTAATAACAAAGGCAGCACTCAGAGTAAATGCAGCAAATACAAGCCATGTCGTACCGGATGCATATCCGCTTAAAACTTCGCTTGCTTTGACATCTTTAGTACCCGTTACCCCAATAATTACCGCACTTGCAGCAATCGTGGCTAATAAAATAACAGGCTCTGAATATGGTTTAAGTACCAGCCCAACAATGGCGGCAAGATAAAGACCGAATAGCAACCACGCAATATGTGGTAGACCCGCTGGTGTTGGTATTAAAGCAATAATAATTGGAATGGCTATTAACACGAATAGCTTCCATATTTTTTCTTTTTGCATAAGCCAATTTCCTTGATTAAATCAATATTAAATTTATTTAATATTAAATTGAATGAACTTTAATATTAGGAATTTGTTAAAGTGACGATATTTTAAATATGGCTGTATCTTGAGTGAATAAAATGATTTTAATTCTTCATTAGTAATTCACCCTAAGGTATATAATTTAGTTAAATAGTTAATTGGTTTTTATTTGGTTAAATTGTTTTATTTTTTAAATTATTCCTATTTTATTAGTATTAAAAAATCACTTAATGTTAAATAAAAGAATGATTGGGTAATCGCGCAAAGAACCAAGTTAGAATTAATAAGTCTGCACTTCCCCCTGGGCTCACATTTAGCTGAATACATTCATTATCAAAATGTTTAACTTTAACTAAGTCATCACAGGTATTGATACCAGCAATTAATAACTGTTCCGCCCGTTGTTTTACCCATGCTAAGCCGTTGACACCCCCACGGTTGACAATATTCGTATCGTCATTCAGGCTCATTAATAGAATCAAGGTATCAAGTAGGGCAATATCGGCTAGTTTGCCTTTAGCGAGTTGCTGTAAATAATAAGGAAGTGAATGTTTGATTACTAACGAGTAACCGCCTTCGGCTTCACCTCTTGCACCGGTTAGCCCATGGCTCTGATATAAACGCTGGCCTGCGGTGGGTTTTTCGGTTTTTTGTTTAAGTTCATTGGTAATTCCCTTACACATACTAGCAACCAATAAGCTGACATTTTCCGGTGAGACACATTGTTGTTGCGCAATCAAACGGCCTATTGCGGTTAAGACTAAACCTAAGGAAAAAATACTGCCTTTGTGGGTATTAACGCCTTTTGTTGCACGAAACATCGACCTTTCACAATCCATTCCAATAGGGCGAATGAGCGGTAATAGTTGCGCTATTGGGCAATTTTTATATTGAGCGCCTGCTTGTAAAAATAGTGGAAAATGTGTCGCGATGGCATTGGCACTTAAATGAAAGTCAGTCAGTGCCATATCTTTATGGGCACCGGTATTGTGTTTATCAACTAACCCAGGCTTAGGGGTTAAATTCACTTCGGCCAACATCGCTTGCCATGCTAATTGGCTGTAATAGCGAGTTAATTTTTCATTGATATGGCTGAGTTGTTTAATAGGTTGCATTTGCTAACTCCTCGATACGATCAAGTATCTCAACCAATGAATGTGTCCGTTGACGAGCACAAACTTTTGCTTCATTTTCACAAATTAGGCATTGTCTTGGTGGCAGATTTAATTGACTACGTGAATATTGCTGCCCCTTGGCATCAAACACATCAAAATCCCATAACCGACCAACAGCAGACGATTCTTCCATGCGAATTAACGCTTTTTTAATCTCGATAGCATCTCCGTCAACGGCAACCAAGCATTCCGGCCCCGTTTTGAATGCCCAAGATTGTTGTGATAAAAACACCCACTGCCCGCATGAAGCAATTTGTTCAAGCGCATTTAAGCCCTGATTAAACACATGTCTAACAAGAGAATTGTCTTTGACAGCTCCAGGAAAAACGACAGTAAATGAAATCAAGGTTACCTGATGGAGACCAATCCATGCTTGTTGGCGAGCCTGACGGGCATCACGGCTATCCAACAGTTCAGGTAAAGAAATTTCAAATTGCTCTTGAGTATCAGGCAGTGGGTAAAACATATTTACTCCTTCACTTGATGAACAACATCAATGATTGAACCATCACGATAACGGACAACCGCAACAGCTTTATCTGTAAATTCAATTGGGTTAGGAGTACCGGTTAATAATTGTGCTCGCTCTCTTAACCAGCTCATTGAAACGGTTTTAATACCTTGGCTTTCAAGTTGCTGTTTTAATTCAGGGCGTGCAGGGTTAACCGTAATACCATGGTCAGTGACAAGAATATCGACACTGGAACCTGGTGTAACACAAGTGAGAACTTCATCCACTAACGTTGGAATACGTCCTCGGACAAGCGGAGCAACAATAATTGACAGTTTTGAGGCTACAGCAGTATCACTATGACCTCCAGATGCACCACGAATAACACCGTCAGACCCTGTTAACACATTGACATTAAAGCGTGTATCGATTTCTAACGCACTGAGTACGACGACATCAAGCATATCAACGGAAGCACCTTTCGAATCAAAACAGGCATATTGGTTAGCACTGATTTCAATATGATTCGGGTTGCGAGCAAGTGATTCAGCTGCCGCTTTATCAAAGCTTTGAACATCTAATAATTTGCGAATTAACCCTTTTTCATGTAAATCAACGATAGTTGAGGTAATACCGCCAAGTGCGAAACCAGCTTGAATGTTATGGCGTCTCATTTTATCTTCAAGGAAGCGAGTAACGGCCAAAGAGGCGCCACCAGTACCGGTTTGTAATGAGAAACCATCTTTGAAATAACCGGATTTTTCGATAACATCCGCTGCGGTACGCGCAATCAGAAGTTCACGAGGGTTCGATGTCATACGAGTTGCATCTGCCCCGATTTTATCCGCATCACCCACGCGTTTAACTTTGACGATATAATCGACTTCATCTTGTTTAATACTGGATGGGTTATGGGGGTAATCGCGTATCTCTTCCGTTAACATCACCACTTTTTTCGCAGTTTCAGCGTCAATTTTGGCATAACCTAAAGAGCCACAGCAGGCCGTTCCGGTATATCCGTTTGCATTACCGTATTCATCACATGATGGCACGCCAATAAATGCCACATCAATAACTAGTTCACCGCTATGAATTAGATTGGCTCTTCCACCATGTGAATGGATTTGTACGGGTTCTTCTAACTCACCACGTGAAATGGCTTCAGCGAGCGGGCCTCGGATACCAGAGGTATAAATTTTACGAATAACCCCATGACGAATATGTTCAACAAGTGGTGAATGGCAAGCACTTAATGAACTGGATGCAAGTGTTAAGTTGCGAAAGCCCATCTCTGCAATGACTTGCATCACCATATTGACCGTAAGGTCTCCACCACGAAAGGCGTGATGGAAAGAAATGGTCATACCGTCTTTAAGACCAGAACGGCGAATCGCGACTTGCAAGTCATCACACAATTTGCGATTTCTCGGCTTTTGTACCTGCTGTTGTACTTTACCAATATCTTTAAATTCACGTAGTACATCGTCAGTATATGGTTGTAAGTAGGCTGATACGCGAGCCTGGCGCTGAGTATTATTTGTCATTTTTATTGCCTCACTCTTCCCTAATTCCTGATAATGCTGCTCGTGATAATACGAGGCGAGCTCTGTCAATAACTGGGCCATCGACCATTTTTCCGTTCAATGAAACTACGCCTTTACCTTCAAGGGCTGCGGCATCAGCGGCTTCAACAACACGCTGCGCATGGTCGACTTCTTTTTGAGTTGGTGCATATAAATTATGAAGTAACTCAATTTGTCTTGGGTTAATTAATGATTTGCCATCAAAGCCGAGCTGTTTTATGTGAGCGGCTTCGCGTAGGAAACCTTCTTCATTATTAGCATCAGAATAAACGGTATCAAACGCTTGAATACCTGCTGATCGAGCGGCTTGTAAAATGGCGCACCGAGCATAGAGGAGTTCTACGCCGTCTGGAGACCGCTCGGTGCGCAAATTGCGGACATAGTCCTCGGCACCTAATGCGATGCCTATAAGTCTTGGTGATGAATGAGCAATATTTACAGCTTGAGTGATGCCCATTGGTGATTCAATAGCGGCTAGCAAACCTGTGCTGCCTTCTTCGCGGCCACAGCTTTTTTCTATACGCAAGATTTCACTTTCAATATCAATAACATCTTGTGCCGTATCCGTTTTAGGAAGGCGGACGATATCCGCACCACCGCGAACAACGGCTTCAAGGTCAGCAACACCAAAAGCGGAATCTAATGCATTGACCCGTACAATGGTTTCAATATCTTGATAAAGCGGGTGCTGCAATGCATGGTAAACCAAGCGACGAGCCGTATCTTTTTCGCGCAAAGTGACGGAGTCCTCAAGGTCGAACATTAAAGCATCCGCTTTATAAATAAAGGAATTGCTCAACATAGCTGCATTAGAGCCGGGAACAAACAGCATACTTCTGCGTGTGCGTGATTTTTGTTCTGGAGTCATTACTTATCCTCCCAAGGCAGATAGTCGATATCACAAGCGCGAGCCAATAAGGCTTCTAAGCGAGCTTTGAGTACGCATTCTAGTGCACCTTTATCATCTACAATGATTTGTGCCCCTTGAATATCATGTTGCTGGATAACTTCTTGTACGATTTTTGCGATAGCATCCCCAAACTGTTTTTCAACACTACTGGTAATTTGTATTGAGACCTCTTGAGTGTCTTCTAGTGGCTCTATGCGAACCATGACATCACTTGATTCAAGTGTGCCAGCTACTGCTGCGTGCTTTATCTTCATATTTCACCTATGGCTAATTCAGAACTTTCGGTGTGGCTTTGAGCAGATGCGACTTGATTGGCGACCATCTCTTGTAAATATTGATAGGTTGCCTCAGGCACAATCGGCTTAATCGCCGCAAGATCTTTTTTAGCGAGCAATCGTCTAACTTGTGAGGCAGAAACAGCCGTTCCATTGATGATTGTTCGCGGAAATTCAATGAGTTCTATAGGTGGAAAATTCATAGCATCGGTTTTTAACCAAAAGCGCATGTCTTGGTTATATTGGTTGGTGACTTGGCAAAAAGGTTCCGAGCCTACGAATCGATGGGTTATCCCTAAAGCAGGGGCAATATATTGACGAAAAATCTTAATATCGATTTCGGTATAACAGTTATTAGCAACTGTTTTATCTTTAATAAAGTAACAAGGAAAAGTCGCTCGAGAAATAATATATTCCGAACCTTTATGAATAGTAAGATTTTCTATTCCTTTGGTTCCTGCTTCAATTAAATTTAATCTAACTTTATAAGGAAAACGTGATGTATCTTCTTTGACAACAAATAGATGTAGCCAATCACAGGCCTTCGCAGCTTGCTCTATTAAATAACGATGCCCAAGAGTGAAGGGGTTGGCATTCATAACGATTGAGCCAATTTTTTTTCCTTCCTTACGTTGTGCTTTTAAACTTTCGATATAACGTTTTAGATAACAGCAACTATTTTCCATCAATACCATAATATCAGGAACTGTGGCAATGGTATGAAAACCACATTGTTGGAATAAGCTTTCATTTTGAAATTTGGTATAAATAAATAAATGAGTTGTATTATTTTCGTAAGCAAGATTAACCAGTTCTGTTGCTAATTTTAATGCAAGGCCTTCACCTCGAGCATCATCGCTAATAGCAACGCATTTAATAACATTTTTTGCTAATCCTCCACACGCAATTAATTTTTCATTGCGAGAAATCGTAATGAAAACGTCAATACTTGAATCAAGTTCTAAATCGTTTTCCTTTAAAAACTGAGTTATTTCAGCAAGTTTCCTGTTCTCATGACGTTTTACTTGGTTAAACGTTATGTTTTCGAACATAATAGTATCCTGCATCTCATTTAGAGATGTTTTTAAAATGTTGCTAATGTTAAAGTTAATTAAATAAATTCTCTTAGGTTGTTTTTATAAAAACAAATATAAATTTTTATTTAATTACCCTCTCTGATATTTATATTAAAGATACTGTATTTAATATATTTGACCTATTTCATGTTTCTCAAATGAGATTGTATTTGTTTAATGGTTTTAAAGTTTTTAATTATTGAATATGTTTTTTATTGCTTGGTTTTAATGTGTTTAATTATTAATATGTGTATTATATCTTTGGCTTGAATCCGATTTATCGGTTATCCTACCATTTTTGAGTTAACAAAATTTTTACTTTTCAGCCAGTAACGAGATATAACATGAAAAAAGAATATACGTTCTCCTCATTGAAAAAAGTAAATTCAGTTTCATTTTCAGTACGAGTATTTTTTCTGTTATTAATAGTTTCTGTTTTTTTAACTCTCGGGCTGGGTAAATATTTTACGGACACAGCTGAAAATCGATTGATTGCGAACATTCAATCGTTAGCAATGAGCCAAGCAAAGCTGATTGCTTCTATTGATGGTGTTGTTCAATCCGTAAAGTATAGAGATATTCCTGGGTTGAAGGTTATCGCTGACAAACTAAACCAAGATTCTAACTACGATTATGTTGTTATTGGTGATGAAAATTCGATTCGTTTGTATCACCCAAATAGTCAAAAAATTGGTTTTCAAATGCAGTGGAACAAACCAGGAGCCTTAGAGAAAGGGGAAAGCTATTTTATCAATGGCGAAGGTTCAATGGGGAATGCTGTTAGAGCAAAAACCCCCATTTTTGATGAGCAAGGTAAAGTGATCGGTGTTGTTTCTATTGGCTATCTATCCAACAAAATAGAAACATCACTCAGTGAGTTATTTGTACAAACAGGAGCCACTTTTTTAGGGATACTGATTATATTGCTCTTCTTATCATGGGCATTTTCACGTTTAATTCAAAAACAAATGTTGGGTATGGAACCTGAGGAAATAACCCAATTAGTCTTAGTACAAAAAGGGATATTTGAAGCTGTTTTTGAAGGTGTTATCGCAGTGAATATACAAGGGCAGATTATTAATATTAACTCTAATGCCCGGAAAATGTTATCTCTAAGCAAGCCGCTGGGGCAGTTAACAGGGACTTTTGTGTCGGAGCATATCTCGCCAGCCGACTTTTTTATTACCGATATTGAAACGACTAAACATGATGTGATTTGCGAATTTAATGGCCTAAACGTGATTGCAAACCGGGTGGCCATTCGTGATGGGGAACATCTTGTGGGGGCGGTCATTAGCTTTCGTAGCCAAAATGATATTGAATCGCTAAACTCTCAGTTGACTCAAGTTCGCCAATATATAGAAAGTTTACGTACGTTACGGCACGAGCACCTTAATTGGATGTCAACATTAAGCGGTTTATTGCAAATGAAAGAATATGACCAAGCGTTGGCGCTAATTAAAGGGGAGTCAGAATCTCAGCAACAATTAATTGATACACTCCGTGGACAGTTTTTTGATAAGCAAGTTGCTGGTTTATTATTTGGTAAACACCACCGAGCCAAAGAACTAGGCTTACAATTAAAATTTACTGCGGGTAGTCAGTTACATGAATTACCTGATTCATTAAATAGTACTGAATTTTGTGCCATTTTGGGTAATCTACTCGATAATGCATTTGAAGCAAGTTTGAAAAATAATCAGGGTAATAAGCAAGTTGAGTTATACCTTTCAGATGAAGGAAAGGAGATTGTCATTGAAGTCGCTGATCAGGGATGTGGTTTCCCGTCAGAAATTCAAGACAAATGGTTTGAGCGTGGTGTCACAACGAAAACAGATATAGCAGATAGTCATGGTATCGGGTTATATCTCGTTGCATCTTATGTTAAACGCTGTAATGGTGCAGTGATTATTGAAGAAAATCAACCGCATGGTACAGTATTTTCAATTTTTATTCCGAAAGTGAAGATATAAAATGATCAAGATAAAAATCCTCATAGTGGAAGATGAGTTGCTGCTTGCCGAAATGCACAGCGAATATATAAAAGCCTATCCTGCATGTGACAAAGTTTGGCTGGCAGGTAATCTTGCGGAAGCGAGAAAAATGATTGAATACATGAAGCCAGATCTTATCTTGTTAGACAACTATTTACCTGATGGAAAAGGCATTGACCTAGTTCATGAGTTAATACAAGAAAGAAATAATGCAGACATTGTATTTACGACGGCCGCAAGTGATATGGACACAGTCTCTGAAGCTATTCGTTTAGGCGTTTTTGACTATTTAGTGAAGCCAATTGCTTATGAACGTTTAGGCCAAACATTGGATAGGTATATTCAACGTAAATCTGTTGTACAGGAAAATAGCAAAACCAATCAAAGTAAAATTGACGATATGTTTAATACTTATGCGAGAGGGGAATCAAAGGAAGAACTTCCAACAGGTATTGATATCATTACACTTGAAAAAATACTCGCGTTGTTTACTGAACCTGATGTGCAATATACGGCAGAAAGTATTGCTGAAACCATCAAACTTAGTCGTACTACAGCAAGACGTTATTTGGAGTATTGTTTAGCGAAAGATAAAATTGAAGCTGAAATTGAGTATGGCAAAGTTGGCCGACCGCAACGGATTTACCGTGCCAAGTTGTGAGTGTTTGAATTAATAGTATATATCGATAGAAGCTCTGCATTGGTTATAAACAATGCAGATTTTCTTTATCTTACTCATATCAGTGGTACAACAGTAAGTTGGAAAAATAGAGTTTATTGCTGCTGGTTTTTTAAAATTAACACTTTCTTTTCAGCCCGCTCATGGCCTTTAGCGGCTGCGAGTTGATACCAGCGTAGGGCTTTTTTATCATCGGCTTCAACACCCATACCATATTGGTAGCAAGCTCCTGCTGCATATTGCGCATCGGCACTATTTTGCTGAGCGGCTTTGATAAACCAGTGACAGGCTTTTGCTTGGTCGGCTTTGATACCATCGCCGCGCGCATAGATAAGCGCGACATTAAATTGAGCTGAAGCTTCACCTTGTTCAGCAGCTAGGGTTAGCCACTTTATAGCTGATTGGATATCTTTTTTGGTACCTTGTCCAGTTAAGTACAACATACCTAAGCTGTTTTGAGCGGGGGAAAAGCCCAATTCTGCGGCACGGGTAAAATATTGAAACGCGAGAGGGTAGTTTACCTTGTCATACATACCTACTGCTGCTTGGTAGCCTAATAAATACAGCGCTTGTGGATGGTTTTCTTCAGCAAGAGCAAGATATATTTTTTGGGCTTTTTGCGGGTCTTTTGTGATAGCTTTTCCCTCTTCATACCAATAGGCGAGGGTGAGCATCGCAGGTTGAAAATGTTGTTCAGCCGCTTTTTTTAGCCACCGTTCAGCTTTTTCTGGGTTTTTCTCTAATAAATCATTGATGCCATATAAGGTATATTCGGCCATATTCATCTGGCCAATAGGGTCACCACTTTCGGCTGCTATTTTCATCCAATGCAGCATTTGTTTTTCATCTAGCTCTACCCCAGTTCCTTGCTGGTACATCAGGCCAAGGTTAATTTGTGCTTTTGTAAAGCCTTGATTGGCAGAAAGAAGGTACCAGTGTAAAGCTTGGTCAAACTGTTGATGAGACTGATAAAACATTCCTAAGTTAAATTGAGCTTCGGCTTGGCCTTGTTCCGCAAGTGCAATTAGCGTTTTTTCATTTATTAGTGGCGTTGTTTCTTCTGCAAAAGCAGGGAGGAAAAATACGTTAATAAAGACAAAACACAATAAAAATATTTTTTTCACATGACATCCTTTGGACTAAGCTCTTAATGGCTACGTTATCTTGTTAGATAAGTTCCTGCAATGATATGAAAGATATTTTATATTAATTCTAATAAATCAAATGGTTAATTATTGCTATTAGCACATTGAGCAAAGAACAGATAAAAATTTTAAAAAAAGATGAACTTTTTTCCTTCTTAGCCAGTCTTATTAGTATCTATATACTGTTTGCTTGCGTAAACATTCATATATTTACCCTCATCATTCATTTCTTTACACGAAGTAATGTAATAATGCACCTACGTAGTGATAGTTTGAATTTAGCAAAAGATCCTTGAGTAGAATGCATTATGCCCAGTTTGTTACTGGGCTTTTTTTTATCCAAAATTCCAGTTTGAATGTCTATTCAGCTGCTATTCTCTAAATCCTTTCTTATCATAAAAGAAAAAAGTGCTCATTTGTTATGGATATTTTTAGTTTCCCATAATGCTTACAGCAATAAATCATAGGGTTATAAATAGGGCGTTATAGTTTCACTATAGAATAATATTCTTAACATTTAATAAACAAATGACTAATTAGTAATCGATAATAATTTGGCAATTTTGTAAAAAATTGAAGTAAATCACGATTAAATTCAATTCAAGTAGTAATTAATACTAGCTAATTCTTTAATTTTGGTGCATAAATAACGTATATGGCTTAATTGATTATTGGGTTCTTGGCGGGTTATCTGTCAGTTAATGTTGAATAAATAATCAAATATGCTTTAACTCATTGAATTTATGTTTGAGATCCATAAACAAGTCTACACACAGTTTTGTTTGTTTTGAGGTCAGGGAATGATACTCCTCCTACCAAAAGTGAATCTTTTCAACTTTGAATTCTTGAGATCATAACAATGCGAGAGCGCATAGAGCGTTCCGTGGTTTTTTTGCATATGTACAGGTTGTACTAGAGGTAACTTGTGTCCACAACAAATAACAAAGAGGAAGTTAGTCTTAACGCGTTTAAGCAACCTCGCTCATTCTATCTTATTTTTTCTATCGAGCTCTGGGAACGTTTTGGTTACTACGGTCTTCAAGGGATCCTTCCAATATACCTAAGCCAAGTGCTGGGTATGTCAGAAACAGAATCAATTACACTTTTCTCAGCGTTTGCAGCATTAGTTTATGGCTTTGTTGCAGTTGGCGGTTGGTTAGGGGATAAAGTCCTTGGAACAAAACGTGTCATTGTCCTTGGAACAATCACTCTGATTGCAGGGTATGCATTTGTTGCTTTCTCAGGGCATGATGTATCGATGGTCTATGTTGGTTTAGCAACCATTGCAGTTGGTAATGGTTTATTTAAAGCGAATCCATCATCACTCTTATCGACCTGCTATGAAAAAGATGACCCACGGTTAGACGGCGCATTTACCATGTATTATATGTCCGTTAATATTGGTTCATTCTTCTCAATGATTGCAACGCCATGGTTAGCAAAACATTATGGTTGGGATGTCGCGTTCTCTCTTAGTGTTGTGGGCCTGATTATCACATTGATTAACTTCTATATGTGTAAAAAATGGGTTTCTCAACATGGCTCAAAACCTGACTTTGCTCCTGTTGTTCTTTCAAGATTAGTTGCTACAGTAGCAGGGGTTATTGCATTAATCGCGATTTCTACATGGCTATTGCATAACCTCGGTATCGCTCGTACAGCATTAGCGATTATTTCTTTGGGTATTCTAGTTATCTTTATCAAAGAAACATTAGCACTGAAAGGTACGGCTCGCCGTCGAATGATTGTTGCATTAATTTTAATGCTTGAAGCGATAGTATTCTTCGTTCTTTATAGTCAAATGCCGACATCATTAAACTTCTTTGCATTACATAACGTAGAGCATGAGGTTTTTGGCTTTTCTATTGAACCCGCACAATACCAAGCTCTGAATCCATTATGGATCATGATTGGAAGCCCAATTTTAGCCGCGATTTATAATAAAATGGGCGATAACTTACCAATGCCACATAAATTCGCGATTGGTATGTTGTTATGTTCTGCTGCATTCTTAGTTTTGCCATTAGGTGCAAAATTTGCAAATGAAGCGGGGATTGTTTCTGTTGAATGGCTGGTTATTTGTTACGGTTTCCAAAGTATTGGTGAGCTGATGATCTCAGGCCTTGGTCTTGCGATGGTAGCTCAGTTAGTTCCACAGCGTTTAATGGGCTTTATTATGGGCGCATGGTTCTTAACAAACTCAGCGGCCGCATTTATTGCAGGGTACGTTGCTTCAATGGCAGCAGCACCAGAAGGTGAACTTACCAGCAAAGTCGAATCTTTGGCTGTGTACAGTGACGTATTCTTGAAGATTGGTTTAGTGACTGGTGTGATTGCAATTTTGATGGTTTTAACCGCTCCGATGTTAAATCGTATGACTCTTGAGCGTTAATTTTCATCTTAAATCGCAGTAATCAAAAGGGCTAAAAAGCCCTTTTGATATATGTGACATACGGTAATAGACGTATTAATTAAAATAGCGATTATTAATCAGTTTTAGCGAGCGGTCACTACCATTAACCAAAATGGTATTTGAAATACGGCTGTACGCATCTATTGATACACCATCCATCAAGATGGTTGGTGTGATAGCTGTGGCGGCAAATATGACATCAGAAGTACTCACCATCTGGTCTAAAGATAGCACTTCACCAATTTCTAACCCCATTTGTTGACAGCGCAATATTTCTTGTGCCGCGAGTTGTTTGTTTTCTTCGCTATCTCCTTTGGCTTTATCTCGCGAAATTAGTCTTGCTTGCATATCACCGCCTAAAGCACGAGCGATAGCTGCACTGATAATGCCTTCAGGAGCGCCGCCAGTTCCATACATCATATCAATGGGATGTTCAGGAAGGATAGTAAGTAATGAGGCGAGGACATCACCATCAGGGATGGTAATCACATTAGCACCAAAACTACGGATAGTTTTAATAATATGTTGATGGCGAGGTTTATCAAGCACTGCGATTGAAAGATTTGAAATGGGTTTATTAAGTGCAGAAGAAAGGAATTCTAAATTTTTTTCTAGGGGATTTGCCAGATGAACGGCCCCTTTAGCGGCAGCCCCAACAACAAGTTTTTCCATATACATATCAGGTGCTTGAAGTAGTGTTCCTGTTGGAGCCGCGGCAAGTACGGCAATGGCATTTTTTTCATTACACGCTACCATACGTGTTCCATCGATAGGATCTACCGCAATATCTAAGCCAATAGAACCTGACTTTTTGCCAACTTGTTCGCCAATATATAACATGGGAGCGTCGTCGATTTCACCTTCACCAATGACAATTTTACCGTGAAAATCAATTTCATTTAGCCGATTTCTCATCGCTTCTACAGCGGCTTTATCTGCGGCATTTTTATCTTGTTTTCCCACCCAATCGAAGGCAGCCACTGCTGCAACCTCGGTAACGGAAGCGATAGCAGAAGCTAACTCATCACTAATTTTCATTTTTTGTTCATATCCCAGATGTATAAAAGAAAAGTACCTATCACTATGATACGTTTTTTGTGATCTGTCTGGCAAATAATGGGTGATTAAATCATCAGAGAATTTGGCGCCATAATGAAATAGTCGCCTAAATATAGGCGACTATTTATTTGATAATTAAAGCATTTCGACGATAGTGATACCACCGATAATCGAAATTAAGGCAGCTAATGTACTTAATAACACGGTTCCTGCTGAGGTTTCAGTATAGGCTTGGTTGCTAATTGCCAATGCGGGAACTGCGGTCGCCGTGGGTAGTACACCAATGATAAATGCGGCTTTAAGTAAATCATCTTGTAAACCTAAGGCGAGTCCAGTGCCTAAAATGAGTGCGGCTTGAACAAAATTTTTAATAAAGACGTTAAATATAATTTCCTTACTAATTGTAAGTTTGATCCCTGAAAGGAGCAGACCAAGGAAGAATAGAGCGACTCCGCCCGCGGTTTTGCCCAATTCGTTTACCGAGTTTTGTAATATTTCAGGTAATTTAACACCTAAAATAGCTAGTATTGCGCCTAGAATAGGGAGAAAAACTAAGGGTTGAGCAATGGCTTTACCAACTGATTTTAAGATACTGTTACCTTGCTGTGATCCGCTGATCATTAATAGAGTAAATGGGATAATAATAACGGTATAAATCAGGTTACCTAATACCATAGCTATCAAGCCTGATGACCCGACAGTTGCAAGTAATACAGGTGGCCCACAGTAGGCCATATCAGGAAAAGACACCGATAATGCTTGCATAGCCGCATCTTTTTTAGTGTGGCGAAAAATAAACTTACCAAAAATAAAACCAATCACATACGTTGCAATTAGTCCTACGGCTAGCGCTAATAAATAGTCAATATTGAGTAATACTGAAGGCGGTGCTTGTGCGGCTGCAAGAAATAATGCAAACGGTAATGCTATTTTAACCACAAAGTCAGCAAAGGCTTGGGAATACTCTCGTTTGATAAACCCATATTTACCCGATAGCCAACCAACGGCTAATCCAAGAACTATGGGCCCTAAAGCGGCAAGTATAATGTGAATTAGCATTAAAAACTCTCCTGATATTTTTCGGTAGGTTTTGCTTTATAAAAATCAGTAAAATGACAGTTAATATTTTCCCTTGTGGTTACTTTTATTTAAATTAAAGAACATATGTTTTTAGCAATGTTTAATAAAGAAACTAATTAATGTAATTTTAAATAACTATAATCATTTAAGGATAGTAATTATTAGATTAATATATTGATGTTAAAGGTGTTGTATACATAACATAATAAAAATAATAGTACTAATAAAATTTTATTAGTACTATTATGAGTATCAAAAACAGAATATCAAAAAATATAGGCGCTTAATCAATTGTTTGTTTTTTTATGAGCGAAATAGTCATTAAACGATGATTAAGGGTTTTCTTAGTTACTAAAATGACTAATGAGAGTATTAATAAATCATCAAAGAAAGGTATTGTTTCTTTTACCAGGAGTATACCTAAAGCAGGATGTAATGAATTATTTTGTAACAGTTTATTACATTTGGTTGGCAAGGGGATCAATGCTATCTACACTAGCAGTAATCACAGCCTTTATTTTCCAGATTCTAAATTGTGAATTTTTTTATGAGGAAACCTATTTGTGGACACTTGGATACTAATAGGACTTGTATTCGTTTTCCTGCTAGTGCTAGCTCCGATACTTGCTATCATTGCCATCAATCGAACAGGTCGGATGCAGTACCAAATTTCGCTGTTAAATCAGAAGGTTTCTTCATTAGAAGCCCAGCTTTTAAACGCTAAATACACGCCAAGTATATCTGTCGATAGTGTGACGTCTTCCCAATCAGGTTTAGATGAAATACAAAATACGCACATAGAGCAAGAGGGGAGCGAATCTCTTTCGGGTGTTGATGCTAAACAAGACAAACAGCAAGAAATTTCCTCAATGAGCCATGTGACTTATCTGCCAGTTGAAAAAGAGCATGATTTATCGGATACAGAAAACTCGCCTCTCATTAGGGAACAAACTACCCATGAAAATTCCCTTAATCATCCTTTAAGTAATGAAAGTATCAATCCGAATAGGTTTGATAACACGCAAGCACAGCGAGTAGACGCAAATCGGTTTAATCAAAATCAACCTGAGACAAAGCAAAATACTGCCAGTGACGATAAATCAATATTCAATCATTTCTTTAGTTGGTTAATGAAAGGAAACCCGGTTGCTAAAATTGGTATCCTACTGTTATTCCTAGGTGTCGCATATTTGCTGAATTACAGTGTGCAAAATGAAATTATTTCACCTCAAATGCGTTTAATCTTCAGCGCAGTAGGGTGCTTAGCTTTATTAGGTACTGGCTGGTGGCTACGGAATAAAAAGGCATTATTTGGGTTGATTTTACAAGGGGGAGCGATCGGGTGCTTATATATCACTATTTTTGCTGCCTTTAAACTGTATACGATGATGCCTTATGGGATGGCATTTGCCTTTATGTTACTTATTTGCGCGGCAAGTATTGCTTTGGCATTATTGCAACGCACAATTAGTTTAGCTGTTCTTGCATCGATAGGTGGGTATTTAGCACCTATATTGCTTTCGACTGGCGGTGGAAGCCATGTTGTTTTATTTTCTTATTATTTGATGTTATCAATTGGTATCTTAGTTATTAGTGTGTGGCAAGCTTGGCGACCTTTAAATTTAGTTGGTATGGTGATGACTTATGGTGTTGCCATTTTATGGGGGCTAGATAATTACCAGTCAGACTATTATTTATCTTGCCAACTTTTTATTATCGCTAATTTAGTGGTATTTAATGCCTTAACACAGCTATTCTCACTACGCTTTGAACATAGTAAGCAATTGGTTGTTGATAATACACTTCTATTTGTCCCTCCTTTTATCAGTATTGCACTTCAATTCTTTATTTCAGAAGGGGAAGGTTTACTACCAGCCTTTATTTCACTGATAGTAGGTTTGTTATATCTGATTACTGGTTTACAAGTGCATAAACGCTATAAATCCGCTGGCAAGAATATGGCGTTAGCAAATATTATTATCGGTGCTGGGTTTATCACTTTAGCTATTCCATTAGCGCTAACATTTGAGTGGACCTCGATTATTTGGTCATTAGAAGGGTTGTTAATCCTCTGGTTCGGTTTACAGCAAAACCAGAAAAAAATGGCGGCTATCGGCTCGTTATTAATTGTTATTAGCGCAATCACTTTGTTAAGTGATTATCCTTATTTATATTGGAGTCGTAGTAGTACTTATATGGTTCCAGTGCTATTAATAGCCTGCTTTATGGCTGGTGGGCTTTTCCATATTCGTCGTAAAGAAGACAGTAACTTTACTTTATTTAGTTATGGTTTCTTAATTATTGGTTTGGTGACTTGGTTGTGTTGGTTACCGTTATTTACTGATATTTTATCATGGAGCCGTGAGTCTGAAGGCTTTATTATTCTAGTCTTGGTTGTTATTTCAGTTTGGTTCTGGCGTTTATATGCTATCTATATTAATTGGGTACCTTTGCTACTTTGCCAGTCTATTCTATGGATTGCAGGTTATTATTATCTTGGTTTAGATTTCTTAAACGACCAAAACCCAATGGGGCGTGGTGAAGGTTCTCTCATATGGCCAGTTGTTTTAGGTAGTTCTATTTTATTTGTTATTCATGCATATAAGCTTCGTGACCGTTGGATGCAAAGAATACTCCATAGCGCCAATTTATGGCTAATTCTTGCGTTTATTGCCACTCAAGTGAATTGGTTCGTCTCCATTTTACCTTGGGGCATGCACGAAATGGGATATTTTATTTATGTCATGGCCATAACGCTAACTGTTATTGTTCTCTATTGGCTACAACAAAATAGAATGCCGCCGATGAAACGTAATGGACTGATTTATTGGTATTCGATGACTCCTGTTGCTATCGGGCTAATTATATTGTCCGGCTATGCTAATTTAGAAGATGGTAAATTGACATTTTGGAATTATATACCGCTAATCAATCCATTAGATGAAGCTGGGTTATTTAGTATCGCTACGTTAGTTTTAATACGTAAAGGGCTTTCTCAAAAAATACGTAAAGTAACAGCGGTTAACTTTTGGGTTTTACGTAGTTTGTTAGTAGTCACAATTGCACTTTCTGCTTATTGGTTTAACGGTATTTTAATTCGTGCAATAGCAGATTTTGCTGAGCTAAATTGGAACTATGACACACTTTATGATTCACGCTTAGTGCAAACTGTACTTTCTATCAGTTGGGCACTGGCTGCCTTAGTCTGTATTATTATTGCCTCTATTAAGAAAAATCGAATTTGGTGGTTTATGGGGGCTGGTATTTTTGCTTGTGTTATTGCCAAGTTATTCTTAATTGATATATACGGGCAAGGTGGTATTTCTCGTGCAATTTCTTTTATTGGTGTTGCATTATTAATTTTAATTGTTGGGTATTTTTCGCCATTACCACCAAAAGATACAAAAGGGAAAGTTGATAAGGAGATACAACCATGAGTTTAATTAAAAATACAGGACTAGTAAGGCTCATTGCAGTCTTCTCATTGTCATTATTGTTTTCAAGTCATTTGAATGCAGAGGCAGTAGAAGAGGTTACTCCTTATAGTTTTTATCAAGGCTCAGAAATAAATGTGCTTGATTCATCGGCTCCTTTTTACTGGTTAGAGCTTCCCGTAAATGCGTATATGAACTCAGCGTACCCCAAAACGTTGCAAGATGTTCGAGTCTTTAATGGTACTGGTAATGAAATACCTTCAGTATTATTTTCAGATACGGAAAAATCCGTTTCAAATGAAAAGATCATTTTTACACCACAGCGTTTGGTCACTCAGGTTGATAGCGTTAACTCCCATGATGATGTGCGTAGAGAAAAGCAACATCTATTAGTAGAATCTATCCCTGGCAAAGTGAATAGAATTGAGTTGCCTAGTATGCAAGTTAAAGACAACGTGGCTTATCAGGCTTATTTATTAACGAAAAATCAAAGTCAAACTAAAGATACGCCAATTAAGAACCTAGTATTAGACTGGGCTAAAAGCGAGAAAGAATGGCAGGCAAAGGTATTTGTTTTTGCCAGTGACGACAAAGAAAATTGGCTAAATATAGCAACAAATCAGCCGATTATGAATTTGAAGTTAAATTCAGAAACTATTGCAAGCAATAATATTGAGTTATTAAATGGCAACTCAAAGGCATTGAATGCACCTTATCTTATGGCTGTAATAGTAAGTGGTCCAGATATTGTTATACCTGACTTATTAAAGGTCAATGCGACCTCTAGCGTGCTTAATTCAACTTATCGTCAAGAACTATTTCATTTTGAGATGACGAATGATGGTGTTTCAAAAGATCATATAATCTATCAATTACCAAGAGCACAGCCACTGAGTGAATTACAAATACAATTGCAACAATCAAACCGCGTGATCCCACTAAAAATAGAGTATTCATCTGATAGAGGTGAAAGCTGGAAATTACTCACTAACATTGTTGCATATAATCAAACAATAGATGGTGATTTAATTAGCAATCCGAGCACAGCGCTCTATGGTGAAATGGTGGGGAAAGTAAGAATTTCAGCCCTCAAAGGGAGTTGGGAAGATCAGCCACCAAGGCTAACGGGAAAACGAGATGCTTATAACCTTATTTTTAATTTGCAAGGTCCCGCTCCGTATTTACTTGTTTGGGGGAATAAACAAGCTAGTTTTGATGAATTGACCACAAGCCAGCTTGTAGGGAAACCAGATAGCGTTGATGAGTTAATGACAAATTATCCTCAGCTATTTCTTGATAATACAATCATTGAGTTGGGTGGTGTAGATAGGCTAACTATAACGGAAGTGGTTGACGGTAGTTTTAACTGGTTGACGATTACCTTATGGGTATTGTTATTTGTTGGAATATTAGTACTAATATATTTCTGCTGGTATTTGTTAAGAGAAGTCAATTCTACAGATAAGGCGAATCATGAAGAATTATAACTAGATATTGGTATTAACCAAATAGGGAATAGTACCCTATTTGGTTTCGATTTACGTCATTGACAGTTCTGACGTCTCTTTACTTAATCATGAGAACACTTACTTATAGCCTGTTTTTTCTGACAGGGATTTGCGCTAAAACAGTCATAACGGAATAGGAGATAATGATGAAAAAAACATTACTAGCTCGTATATTTATTATGATCGTTATTTTGACTGGCTTTTCAATAGCGGCTCAAGCTGCGAATAATACAGTATTAACAGAAATTATAGCGCACAATAAAGTAGCGTATGAGTATGTGTTACAAAATACAGACCAAAATGAAGCAGATATAGAGTTTGAACGGGAAGCGAAAGAACTTGATAGTTCTCAGTTGCGTAATATTGTTAACGATAAACGTTTTACTGGCCGACAATTCAGAATACATGAAAAGTAAGTCATATCTGAATTTTTTGCTGTAAATATGCGTATATTGAGTAATAAATCTACGACCTACATAAAGGAAATTCTATGCATCAAGGCCAATGTTTGTGTGGTTCTGTAAAAATCACAACAGCAAAAGATATTAGTCATGTCAGTGTATGCCATTGTGGAATGTGTCAAAAATGGAATGGCGGCCCAGGCTTTAGTGTTGATTGTGGTAACGATTTAATGGTAGAGGGGCAAGAGTCTGTGTCAATTTTTGCATCATCTCAATGGGGAGAACGTGCATTTTGTAAAAATTGTGGTTCACACCTTTTTTATCATTTACTCACACCTTCAACATATTATGCATCAGCAGCTTTATTTAAAGAGAGTAAAGATGCGCAAATGAGTATGCAAATTTACATAGATAGTAAGCCCAAATATTATAACTTTGTTGAAAGAACACCCATGTTGACAGAGAAAGATATTATGGAAATGATGTCCCCATCATCGGATTAAACTCTGTGGCTATAGATTTAATAGTAAGTAATAAGGAATGCAGTGGCAGTCGATCAGACTATATTTTTTGATTCTATTCGTTAAATTGACCTCTTATTTGTCATGCGGTCGACTTAAATTTGTTTTACAATTAAGGTAATGACTAGGTTTAGAAGTTGTTCAGAGGAATAACAAATGAATAGTATGAAAGGAATGCGTCATGCGAGTAATATCGCGTGGGTACTACAATGGATATTAAATATTGGCTTGATCTCACTCGCTGCCGTACTTGTATTCTTTTTAGCTAAAGAAACGGTGACAATGGCCTCATTAATGTTTGGTAGCTCAAAAGGGGCGACGGCCTATGAGTTGTTAGAAGGCATTGTCATTTATTTTTTATACTTTGAGTTTATTGCCTTGATAATAAAATATTTTATGTCGGGCTATCATTTCCCGTTAAGGTATTTTATCTATATTGGTATTACTGCGATTATTCGTTTAATTATCGTTGATCATAGTGACCCTATGACAACTTTGTTGCATGCAGGGGCGATTTTGGTACTAGTCGTTGCACTTTATATTGCAAATACTGAAAAATTAAAGCGTGAATAACATACATTAGTGTAATTTACTTGCATACAAAAAAAGTGTAATTATTATTCCTTTTTTTGTATGCGCAGACTCGAAGTCAAATACTTAAGTGATATACCCTGCATTTAAATCTATAAGTTAATAAAATTTAAGATATGTAATTTTTGGTAATTAAAATTAATATAAATAATTCTAATATTTTATTTTGTAACTGGTTTATCCTGTAAAAACTAATCACAAAAATATTTTACTTTTATATATAGGTTATTTACTGTTATAAAGTTTCTATTCTAATAACATAAGTAGCTTGTAAATATGACAACAAAAACACTTCCCAAGAAAAAAGGGTTCTTAAACCGTGTCGAGCGCATCGGTAATGTTATGCCTGATGTGACTATGCTGTTTGTGTACGCCCTGATTATATGTTGGTTTTTATCTTATCTGCTTTCTTTCGTAGATTTTAGTTATTACCATCCTATTTCAAAAGAAAAAATTGCTATAGTTAATATGTTTCAGTATGAGGAAATCATATTATTTATCACTGCGGCAGTTAAAAACTTCATTAATTTCCCTCCTCTTGGTATCACGATAGTGGCAACATTAGGTATTGGTATTGCTGAAAGCAGTGGTTTCATTAATACCGCATTGAAAAAAATGTTGTCGTTTATTTCACCAAGAATGTTAACGCCTACAGTGGTGTTTGTGGGGATTGTTTCTCATATTGCTTCAGATTCTGCCTATGTCATTTTAATGCCAGTTGCAGCAATGATGTTTTATGCGAGTGGTCGTCATCCATTAGCTGGGATTGCTGCTGCATTTGCAGGCTTAGCGGGGGGATTTACTGCAAGCTATACGCCATCAATTATTGACCCAATAATGCAAAGTTTTACGCAAGATGCTGCACAAATGCTAGCGCCGGGTTATAGCGTAAATGTTTTATGTAACTATTTCTTTAGTTTGGGTGGTACATTCGGGGTTATTTTTACCTGTTGGTTTATCACTGAGAAGATTGTTGAACCATGGCTAAATAAAAACTGCCCAATCAGTTCAAACGAAGTTGATACTGATTCTGAAAAAAATTTAGGTAAAATTACTGCTGCTGAGAATCGTGCTTTTCGTATTTCTGGTTTAGTACTAATTGCTTTAGGTATCGGATTATTTGCACTATTATGGCCAGAGAACTCTCCATTACGTGGGCCTGATGGTAGCTTAACTAGCCCTAAAGCACCTATCATGCAAATTGTTGTGCCTTTATTATTTATTTTCTTTGCTTTGCCAGGCATTGTTTATGGTTATATGACGAAATCTTTTACATCAACAAAAGATGTTGTCAAGGCAATGGAAAATATTACTAAGTCACTTATCCCATTTATTGTTTTTGCTTTTTTTGCTGCCCAATTTTTATATTCATTCCAACATTCTAATTTAGGCACATTATTAGCGCTTTCAGGGGCAGAGTTATTACGTACACTTGATATGCCATCTGGAATGACCGTTTTTGGCGTTATTCTATTAACGGCTATCTTAAATATTATGATTACTTCTGCGACATCAAAATGGGCAATTATGGCGCCAGTATTAGTGCCTATGCTAATGGCAGTCGGAATTTCACCTGAATTAACACAAGCTGCATTTCGTGTCAGCGACTCTGCAATGAATGTGAGCACACCGATGTTTCCGTTTTATCCGTTAATCCTGATGTATTGCCAGAAATACTATAAAAATGCAGGAATAGGAACATTGTGCTCAATGATGATCCCATTCACCGTTGGGCTATTAATTATTTTAACTTCAACATTATATTTATTCTGGGCTTTTGATATCCCAATTGGTTTCGACAGTGGTTACACATGGCATCCTGCACCATAAGTAGGGCCAATACCCTACCTATTAAATAGGTAGGGTAAATATAGTTAATGCAAGGAATATAAAATGAACGAATTAGGTAAGCAATTAGAGCAGCGTTTTTACCGCTATCTCGCTATTGAAAGCCAAAGTGACGCAGCAAGCACGGTTGTTCCAAGCACAGAAGGGCAACGTGAGCTGGCAAAATTATTAGCGCAAGAGCTTGAAAGTTATGGCTTGAAAGATGTTTATATCGATGACCATGCCATCTTATATGCAATGCGCCCAGGCAATAAGCCTTCAGCGCCAAAAATAGGTTTTGTGACTCATTTAGATACTGTTGATGTTGGGTTATCTCCCATCATTAAGCCTCAAACCTTAAGATATGAAGGCAAAGACTTATGTTTAAATGAAAAAGAAAATATTTGGTTTAAATCAGATGAGCACCCTGAAGCTGCACCTTATATCGGTGAAGAGATTATTTTTAGTGATGGAACTAGCGTACTTGGCGCAGATAATAAAGCCGCTGTAACGGTTGTCATGGAATTAATGAATAAGCTGAAATATGCCGATTTTGATTGTGGGGATATCTACGTTGCGTTTGTACCCGACGAAGAAATTGGCCTACGCGGTTCTAAAATTATGGATTTATCCCGTTTTAACGTTGATTTTGCTTATACCATTGACTGTTGTGCTCTTGGTGAGGTTGTGTACGAAACGTTTAATGCTGCTTCTATTGAAGTTTCAATTAAAGGTATTACCGCACATCCTATGTCAGCTAAGAATGTATTGTTGAATCCTATTCGTGTAGCTCATGATTTTATTGGTTGCTTTGATCGTTTTGATACCCCAGAACATACAGAGCATCGCGAAGGCTACTTTTATGTGACAGATTTAATAGCAAACCCTGATAATGCTAAAATTAAAATGGCGATCCGTGATTTTGACCGTCATAGTTTTTCAGCTCGAAAACACTTTATAGAACAAGCGATTGAATTAATAAAAGCGCGTCATCCGCGTGCAAAAATTGAGTGCAACATTGTAGACGTGTATAGCAATATTAGCGACTCATTAGGAGATGACCGTACAGCGATTGATTTAATTTTTGATGCATTGAAAATTCAAGAGGTTGAACCTAAGGTGATCCCAATGCGCGGTGGTACGGATGGCTCTGCTTTATCAGCAAGAGGTATCTTAACCCCAAATTATTTTACTGGTGCACTTAATTTCCACTCATGTTTTGAGTTTTTACCAATCAGCTCTTTTGAGAAAAGCTACTTAGTATCAGAAACCATTTGTCGTTTAGTTGGAAAAAAATAACATATCATTTTATTCTTAATATAAAGGCCACTCAATAAGGTGGCCTTTAATTATTAATACCCATAAT
>OJKJ01000175.1_pt1 | contig 47400 bp, 39 predicted proteins | sample 1596491 | NCBI WGS metagenome assembly OJKJ01 (sample SAMEA4350160, study PRJEB24818) | metagenome | biome: human; feature: gut; material: faeces | place: Denmark | collected 2013-09
GAAATTGCAGTTGCGCACATCCGCCGGTAACGGCGGTTTTGTCGCTATATCAGGGCGTGCTGGCCCATTTTCTCCTGCCATTCCCAGGACTCCTGACTTTCCGTGTTAATGATTTTCAGACAGTGGTACGAATTGATGCTGGCGTAGAGGGCAAAGAAGTGCGAGAGCACGGTACCCAGAAGATAAATTTCACCTTCGCAGATAAACGGATCGGGACGTATCCACAGCGTGGTCGCCAGCCCGCGAACCGGTACGCCTTTAAACAACCTGTCAACAGGTTTGGTTTCGAGTTTTTCTATGGCATCCAGTTTCTGGCGTGACAGTCTGGCCCGCTGCGGATGGTGAGCACCTGGCAGGTCGAAGGTCCGCAGGATCTGGATCAGTGTCTCCCTGTCCAGCAGGGAGAGGTAGTTCAGGTTCATCGCGGAAATCAGCGACCAGTGCATGTCGCCGTCCGTGACTGGCCAGAGCGGCAGTGTCGGGCGCGTGACATTACGAAATGAGGCCACTGCCGGATTTTTGTTGACGGCCACGCAGATATCACCGGTATGCAGCCGGGCAGGGATCATACGGTTGGTACAGATTAATGACGTGGTGATCACGTCATCGTTAAACCGTGAGCTGCCCGGAATGCTACCGTCTGCATGGACAAAGGCGATAGAGTGTTCAAGCCCGTGGTGAAGCAGGGACGTTTTAGTCCGGTGATGCCAGTAGACGACTTCTCGCTGGCGGCTGTACTCCATCTGGTGCTGGAAGCTTTCAAATTCGGGCCAGACACGCGCCTGGCTACCTGGGCTGATTTCAGTACCTGAAACTTTGACTTTACTGGTGACTGTGCTGACCTGAAAAATGTCATAGGCGTCCGGATGCTTATGGCTGGCGCGCAGCGGGTATTCCGCCATCCGCCCATCCGGCCTGACGGGTTCCGCATAATGCGTAAACAGGTTAATGGCTGGCGTACAGTGCAGACGCAGCGAATCCTGGCGCAGCTTGATGTCGGCAGGTAACGGGCGGTTAAAGTGCAGGCGCAGCGTAAACGCATTGATCGGGAAATCGTCTGGTAGCGGCGCAACATCGCGCAGATGGAAAAAGAAGAAGGCTTCGGGATAGCAGAAATACTCCTGAAGCACGCGGTAGCCGCTGTGGACATTTTTCGGCCACGGCAGCAGAGCATCCCGGTTGTCAAAACCCGCCGCCTCCAGCCACAGATCCGGCAGCGGCAGGCGGTACTCTCCGGCAATCAGTTCCGCATCCATCAGGCATTCGCAAAACCACAGATAAAGCTGGTGTCGGGTATAATCGTCTTCATTACCCAGCCAGAACGTGATTTTGTTCAGGTCAAGCATGGCGGGGGAGACATTGTTATCTGCGGTAAAACTGATATCTATGATGCCTTCTTTCAGGCTGCTGGCGTTGCGGGTATCGAGAATGCGCAGTGGTTGCAGCCAGATATCGCGCGCCAGCGTGAAATGGCAGGCTACGGAAGAAACGATTTTATCATGATTGTCAGGCAGCACCTTCTGAGCAGTCAGGGAGGACTTTTCTGAGCGGCTTCTGATCAGTTCATTACGACAGACCTGAACAGGGACTTTTAACTGATCGGTTTTGGGTTCATAGGCAATAACCGTCATGGCCGGAACCGGGCGTAAATAGTTTGCCCACAGCATACGGATCAGCCCATGGGTGAACTCGGGGAATTCGTCCTCAAGTTTCTGGCGCAGGCTACCGGACATAAAGGCAAAGGCTTCCATCAGACGCTCCACGTCCGGATCACCCTCTTTCTCGGCCAGAAAGTGGGCCAGATGTGGTTTTTCCTGCGCCAGCAGTTTGCCTAGCTGGCGAAGATAATCCAGCTCTTCGCGGTAGTAACGTTCTTCAAAAGCCACAGAGATCACTCCACACAATAGCGTTGATGGTTGTCCAGCAAAATGTCAAATTCAAACACTCCCCTGGTTTCGCTGACATCGACCGTAGCCACAATATGAAAACACAGTTCCACAGGGGCGTATTCATCCGGTGCAGCAGCCGTAACAACAACATCGGTAATACGAGGTTCGTAATGTAAAATGCACTGGCTAATGGACTTACGGATTTCTCGTCTGAAATCGCTGGAGGCCAGCGATTCATCATTTAAATCAGTAATCCCCAGCTCCGGTGAACCATAACAACTGCCGGAGCGGGTATTCAGGACCTGTCGCAGGTTACGTCTGATGGAACGTATCAGTGCTTCTTTTGGATTCTGATATGAAGGCGGATTTGCCGCCTCACGGATACGTTCAAAAAGACTGCCGGTTGGTCCTGAATCCCGTCTTAGCATCGGATTATTCCTTATCCAGTCGTCCGACCAGGCTCAGGTCGAAACTGGCACCCATGTATTTAAAATGCGGTCTGACAGAAATCGCGACCTGGTACCAGCCCGGCTCACCATCCACATCCAGTACCTCGATCTTAGCCTGACGCAAAGGCCGGTGGCTGCGGACTTCGGCAGGCGGATTTTCCTGGTCAGCAACATACTGGCGAATCCAGGTGTTCAGCTCACGCTCCAGGTCACTACGTTCTTTCCATGAGCCAAGCTGTTCGCGCTGAATTACCTTGATGTAATGCGCTAACCTGCTGATAACAAACAAGTATGGCAGCTGGGTGCCGAGTTTATAGTTGGTCTCCGCAGCCTTGCCTTCGGGGGTTTTGGGGAATGTTTTGGGTTTCTGCACCGAGTTGGCCGAGAAAAAGCACGCATTATCAGACCCTTTACGCATGGTCAGTGTGATAAAGCCCTCTTCCGCCAGCTCATACTCTCTCCGGTCAGTGATCAACACTTCAGTCGGAATTTTTGCCTGCATTTGCCCCATGGATTCATACAGATGCACCGGGAGGTCTTTGACTGCGCCGCCGCTGGAAGGGCCAATAATATTTGGGCACCAGCGATACTTAGCAAAACTTTCCGCCAGGTTGGCGGCCAGTAAAAACGAGGTATTCCCCCACAGATAAGACTCATGACTCTGGCTGACATCTTCATGGTAACGGAAGGTTTTGACAGGGTTTTCATCCGGTGAGTAAGGGTGGCGCAGCAGGAACCGGGGGGCGGTCAGGCCCAGGTAACGGGAATCTTCCGATTCACGCAGGGCGCGCCAGCGGGAGTAGGCCGGGCCTTCAAAGATGGCACCCGGTTCTTTGATCCCCGGTAACTCTGTCCATGAATCCAGACCGAAAAATTCGGATGATACTGACGACAGGAACGGGCTGTGCGCCATCGCGCTGACCTGGCTGATATATTTCAGCAGCTTCATATCCGGCGTGGTGTTCTTAAAGGCAAAGTTGCCGATTACCGCCGCCACTGGCTCACCGCCAAATTGTCCGTAACCGCTTGAATATACATGCTTGTAATACGCAGACTGCGTGATTTCAGGTGCAAATTCGAAATCATCCAGCAGTTCTTCCTGAGTGACATTCAGGAAATGGACTTTGATGTTTTCCCGTGTATCCGCGCGTTCAACCAGCAGCTTCAGCGAGCGCAGCAGGGATTCCAGTTCCTGAAACTCCGGGGCATGAATAATGGCATCCATCTGCCTGCTGGTTCGGGCATCAATATCAGCAATCATGGCGTCAACGGCCAGGATATTGATAGGTTCAGCGCTACTGTCGCCCTGTAACATGGCGGCAATAAAGGCGCTCACGCCCTGGCGGGTGATATCGTAGCTTTCTGATTTAGGCTGGACGCGGGTTTGCGCCATGATTTCATCAAGCAGAGATGGGGGCGCGGCGGTTTGAGACGCGCTGACGGGAGCAATTTCTTCCTTTACTGACATACTGAATATCCTTCTGTGAAAATTATTTCTGAACGGCGATACCCAGTTCCTGGATCAGCTGCTCGCGGGTGTCTTCGTTTTCCAGTAGCGCCTGAAGTTGTGCGCGGAAGGCTGGAATATTGCCTAGTGGAGACTTAAGTGCGACTAGGGCTTCACGCAATTCGAGCAGACGTTTTATTTCTGGTACCTGGCTGGCAATATGGTCAGGAGAAAGGTCATCCATAGATTTGACTTTCAGGTTGACGTACATTTGCTCATTGGGAGCGTCACTGAGTTCAGCCGGAACAACAAACTCCCGTTCAATGTCAGCTTCTGAAATGACTGCGTTGAGGTTATAGCGGTTGATAGCAATGGCAGTTCGCTCATCCAACGGCGTGTTATCTGGTTTCCCTTTCAGATTGCCGGTGATCAATAAATTCAGCGGCAATTCGATATCAGCAGCCACCCCATCAACTTTTGGTGTATACCGAACGCTGATTCTTTCTTTCGGCGCGACACTGCCGCCATTGTTGTTCATTTTGCTCATAAAAATGTTCCCGTTCAGGCCATGAGCACAGCATTTTCGTACTGCATACAAATACCGACAATACCGTTTCAGTGGCAGTTAGATAATGTAACCTTCCTTCTGTTGTGATCGGTATTCTACTCATGAAATAAAACATTAAAAGAACTATTTATATTTTTGAAAGAGATGTATCCTTCATTATTAATACATAAGAGTTAAATCAATTTGGTATTTATAGACTTAGTGAATATGATTTTACGGCTAATAAAGTTACATAATGCATTGATTTATATGTGTTTATTAAATTGATTAATAAGTTTTATGTATGGTTTTATAAATAAATAAATTAATTAATTGCTAGAAATACATCATAAGAAATTCCTTTAAGGAATATCTTAATTGCGTGCCGGAACGATTGTGAAGTAAGTGTTGTAATGATTGATTTTTGAAGAAATTGTAGGTTTTTATGGGGGTAAGGATACGTTATGGATAATTCTACTGTTGATGTTGATATATTTTTAGCTTATGTAATCGTGTTCTGAAATTGACTAAAAATATATTTAAACACCATAAAAGAGTTTTTCGGTAGGTGCTAATTACGTGTGCCTGTAACTCGAATAAAGAAAAGGGTGTGGTTCCTGATGTGAGCCGCATCACACTCTAACCTGTCGGGGATTAACGACGGGTTGTTCGTAAAACAGCAGTTGATAATTTCACAAGGAGTTCATAAATGCCAACCCCATGTTACATTTCAATTACAGGTCAGACCCAGGGGAACATCACTGCCGGTGCTTTCACCGCAGATTCTGTCGGCAATATCTACGTGCAGGGACACGAAGATGAAATGCTGGTGCAGGAGTTTCTGCATAACGTTACTGTTCCAACCGATCCGCAGTCTGGTCAGCCTTCCGGGCAGCGTGCTCACAAACCGTTCATTTTCACCGTGGCGCTGAACAAAGCCGTTCCGCTGCTGTACAACGCGCTGGCCTCCGGTGAAATGCTGCCGAAAGTGGAGCTGCACTGGTGGCGTACCTCTGTTGAAGGCAAGCAGGAGCACTACTTCACCACACGTCTTACTGACGCGACGATTGTGGACATGAACCTGCATATGCCGCACTGCCAGGACCCTGCACAGCGTGAGTTTACGCAATTGCTCGCAGTATCACTGGCCTACCGTAAGGTTGAGTGGGAGCACATCAAATCCGGTACTTCTGGTGCCGATGACTGGCGTGCACCGCTGGAAGCATAAATCTGAGTCAACAACATCCTGCCTCCGTGCAGGATGTTGTTTTTGTACGTGTAAAAAATGAGTGTCAGTAAGGAGTTACGCTTTCATGAGGGAGATGGTGGATGCCGGAAACCCGGGCGGTAGCGTACCTGAAAATGTAAAGATGAGTGTAACGCTGCACTGGCACCCTTTGCTGCATGGTGGGAATCATTTGGTCCGTGAATGAATCAGGGAGGTCATTATGTCCTTAAAAGGTCTTCGCTTTACGCTGGAGGTTGACGGCCAGGAGCCGGACACCTTTGCAGTGGTGAATTTCCGGTTAATCCAGAACCAGTCTTATCCGTTTGTGATGAGTGTGGATGTCGCCAGCGATTCTTTTATGCAGACGGCGGAGATGCTGCTGGAGAAGAACGCAACGCTGACTATCTGGCAGGGTGTCATCCCGCTGCGTTATGTCACAGGCGTGGTGGCAGGGTTTGGTATGCAGGAGAACAACGGCTGGCAGATGCGTTATCACCTGCGTATTGAGCCGCCGTTATGGCGGTGCGGGCTGCGGCGGAACTTCCGTATCTTCCAGCAGCAGGATATCCGGACGATATCGGCCACATTACTGAACGAGAACGGCGTCACGGAGTGGACGCCGCTGTTTTATGAGGACCATCCGGCGCGGGAATTCTGTGTCCAGTACGGGGAAAGCGACCTGGCGTTTCTGGCGCGGCTGTGGGCGGAGGAGGGGATTTTCTTCTTTGAGCGGTTTGCGGCGGACAGTCCGGAGCAGAAGCTGACGCTGTGCGACGATGTGGCGGGGCTGTCACAGGCGGGGGAGCTTCCGTTTAACCCGGACACATCGGCAGGAGCGGAGACGGAGTGTGTCAGTATGTTCCGTTATGAGGCGCATGTCCGCCCGTCATCGGTGCAGAGCCAGGATTACACGTTTAAGGTGCCGGACTGGCCGGGGATGTATGAGCAGCAGGGTGAGAGCCTGAACGGACAGCTTGAACAGTATGAAATATTTGATTATCCGGGAAGGTACAAGGATGAACAGCACGGCAAGGATTTCACGCTGTACCGGATGGAGAGCCTGCGCAGTGATGCGGAAAAGGCCACAGGGCAGAGTAATTCGCCGAAGCTGTGGCCGGGGACGTGGTTTACGCTGACGGGGCATCCGCAGAAGATGCTGAACCGTGAATGGCAGGTGGTACAGAGCATTCTGTCAGGAGACCAGCCGCAGGCGCTTCACGGCAGCCAGGGGAGAGGAACCACGCTGGGAAATCAGTTAGAGGTGATACCGGCGGACCGGACGTGGCGTCCACGGCTGCAAAGCAAACCGAAGGTGGACGGGCCACAGAGCGCCATTGTCACCGGGCCTGCGGGAGAGGAAATCTTCTGTGATGAACATGGCCGGGTACGGGTGAAGTTTCACTGGGACAGGTATAACCCGGCAACGGAGGCGAGTTCGTGCTGGGTGAGGGTGTCACAGGCGTGGGCGGGGCCGGGGTTTGGTAACCTGGCGATACCGCGCGTGGGCCAGGAGGTGATTGTTGACTTCCTGAACGGGGACCCGGACCAGCCGATAATCATGGGGCGGACGTACCATGAGGACAACCGTTCGCCGGGGAGCCTGCCGGGGACGAAGACGCAGATGACGATACGGTCGAAGACCTATAAAGGAAGCGGCTTTAATGAACTGCGGTTTGAAGACGCCACGGGCGGTGAACAGGTCTATATCCACGCGCAGAAGAACATGGATACGGAGGTGCTGAATAATCGGACGACGGATGTGAAGGCTGACCACACGGAGACCATTGGTAACGACCAGAAGATAACGGTGGGGTTGGGCCAGACGGTGAATGTGGGGAGCAAAAAGGAAGGTGGTCATGACCAGAAAGTGACGGTAGCGAACGATCAGCATCTCACGATAAAAAATGACCGGCACAAGGTTGTAAATAACAACCAGACAAGCAAGGTGACGGGAACTGATACCGAAGAAGTCGTCAAAAAACAGAGTATTAAAATAGGTGATAATTACGAACTGAAAGTTGAGCATGGTACAAATATCATATCTGGGGACAGTATTGAGCTAATTTGTGGGCAGGGAGAGAGCGGGACTTGTTCCATAAAACTGGAGAAAACAGGAAAGATAATAATACGGGGGACGGAGTTTCTATTTGAGGCTACCGGTCCTGTAGATATTAAAGGAAAAGATATTCATCTGAACGGATAGTGCAGGATATAAAACATGGTGATTGTATTTGCTTTATACGCCTGTGAATCACCATTTGTGATTGTTTAAATTAATCATAGCATGACTTATTCAGGAATCAATAAGCATGATAGAAATGAAAAATAACACGCCATTTCCTTTGTTGTCATTTGAAAAATATGGTCGTTATGGTCTTTTGTTTGATGTTATTGCTATTAAAATGTCATTGCGAATTAAAAATGGATTTTATGCTGATCTTGCTGAGTTTCAAAAAGAATTGTCCATGTCTGATGAATACTATGGGGAGTCTGAAACAAGTAGTCTAAAATCTGAAACAGACTTAGTTCTTTGTAAAAGAAATACAGATATTCACGTGACAGGTAGTGCTCATGCCCCTTCAGGGGATAAGTCTCAGTGGAAGGCTTGTGTGAGGGTTAATAGTTTTTCTAAAGAACTGAGTTTATCTGGTGTCCGCTACTTACAATATGAGCGAAATCGTTGGCAGATGAGCTTACCAGATAAAATTATTAATGTTCCTCTACGCTATGAGCTTGCTTACGGTGGTATTTGGCAACCAGATGGTATGGAGAAATTGGTTTTTTCAGCAAACCCTGTAGGTTGTGGATATTATCCTGATATTTCTCAACTTAATACAAGTTGTCAATATAAACTCCCACAAATAACCAGCTCTGCTTTGTCAGAAAACGCTACCATTTTTAATGGGGAATCTGACTTTTTTCAAGGTGTTGGCCCTGTATCTCGATGGTGGAAAAGTCGCCTCCAGTATGCAGGAACCTACAATGAAGTATGGCGTGAAAAGCGCTATCCCTATTTGCCGGATGATTTTGATGAGCGGTTCTACAATAGTGCTCATCCGGATATGATATACACGGGGTTTCTCTCTGGCGATGAAAACATCTCTCTTGAAGGTTTTTTTAAATTTGAACAGGTTGTTAAGACAAAATTGCCAGGTATACGACCTGTACTTATATTAAAAACCAAGCATAATACATCACATATGTTCTTACCTGTTGCGGATACAATGGTTATCGATTTAAGTCGACAGGAAATATACCTTACCTGGAGATTAACAATACCTGATTTTTTTGGAATGAAAGAAGGAGTGCTGAGTTGTATTATTCCTGAATGTATAGGGAAAAAATATTATGGGTAACTATCATATCGGGGATGGTGAATGTAGATTTAGAGTCGTGTGTTCTTCACCAGATGTATGTGAAGTAGGAGGTTACAAGGTTCCTTTTGACAGTTACCAGACTTTAGATAGTGAAAGACAGTACAGTTCAACGGTATGGGCGCGTGGATGCAGAGCTTTAAATGTTGGTTCAGTGATTGCTGGAACTCAAAGTAATGCCGGTAAAGGTGTCATATCCGGTACATCTCAAGGAACGGGTGACTGTGTTATTTTAACGGGAAGTCCGACTGTAACAATAGAAGGGAAACCTGTTGCTTATCATGGTTCAGTTGTTGGGATTAATAACCACAACTGCCTTGGTAAATTGTATACCAAAATAAAATCACCAATGATTTCTGTCATTGATAGAACTTTTAATTATGAAAGGACTGCTGAAGTAATACACGATTTACTGCTTCTGAAGGATCTCCTCTCTGTTGGTAATATTTTTGACGGAGATATTTCACCTGAGGTTAAAAATGATTTATTTCAAATAAAAGATCCTGACCAATCATGGGGGGAGTTTTTTTCAATAAAGAATATCAGAGAATCTCTCAGGAATGGTATTGAAGGAGATAAATCTCAGATCAGAGAATGGTTTGGAGAGAACACACTTACTCAAATGGGGAATGGAGCAATCACCACTTTACATGGTGTGGCGGATTTAGCCTTAGTTACATTCGATGCTCTGTTAGATACGGCAACGGCAACGGTTGCTTGCCCGATAGGCGAAGATGGGTTATGTGAACAGGCAAATATAAATTTAAATGAAAAAGAACAGGCTTTATTTAATATTAGTAATTCATTGATAAATGGGCAAGCATGGGATGCACTTAAAAAAATGATAATGGATACAAATAATGGTGATCAGATTGCTCTGGAGCATTTTGCCAGCTTTTTATGGGGCTTTATGATACCCGCAAAAATACCAGAAGAAAATATCTCTGGGAAAGTATTTGTAGAGCCAGTAGTTTTAGAAGGTGGTGCTGGTGGCAATTGGACAGTATTTGATGAGGTTTTAGATTCAAATGTAATAAAGCAATTGACTTTAACAGGCTGTGGAGCGGCCTGTGGGGAAATGTTGCTTAGGGATAGGTATATTTTTGTCACGCAAAATGTAATTGGAACAGAATTAACATCTATGACGTCGCTGGCAAACAAGCTTAATAAATTTGATGTCGGCTGGGAAGGGAATGCAGTGAGCGAATCTAGTTTATATGCCCTCAGTAATACTGGTTCATGGGGAGCAATGATGTGGGATTCTGGAAGTAAAGTAGGGCATTGGGTACTTGTTAAGGGTGTTGATGATGCTGGGAATGTGATAATATATGATCCATATCAAGGGAGTCGATATCTGATGACTGAACAGGAATTTAAGGAGGTATGGAATGGGCATAGTGTTTACAAACCATAATATTGATTTGTTATCGGTTGAATTTGATGAGATTACAAAAAATTGTAATTACACTTTTAGTGTAGATGGAGAGACGGCTATCTTTACTGCTAGAATATCAATAATAAGAAATATAAAGGGAATTAAATATAGCGAAGAACTTGATAAATTTATAATGTCAATAATGCCATTGCAGCCTAAAGTATCAAAAATTTTGGGAGGTGTTACTTGGGATTGTATTTGTGGTAAGGAAGTTGGATTTCCTGTGAGATTAATTGGTAAGTGAAGGGTGGTGAGGTATTTCTATATTTTTTTCGTGAAAGTCTTTAAAACTGAAATTATCTTGTTGGGAGCCCAAGGTGAGATCATAAAACGTATTATTTTATAAATATTGTTATGCAGGGAAAGGTCAAGTAATGCTGCTTTTTTGTACTAAATAATTCGCATTTTATGTTCAATAATTGAGGTGTTCCTTATTACCTAAAGCTGTTTTTCATTGCTTATACATGATCAAATACTCATTGCCTAATTAAGGGGGACAAAATGGAACTTAAAAAATTGATGGAACATATTTCTATTATTCCCGATTACAGGCAAGCCTGGAAAGTGGAACATAAATTGCCAGATATTCTATCTGTTAACTATTTGCGCCGTTATTTCTGGTGCATAATGCTGGGAAGATATAGAGGATTTGGGGAAACACATCTCGATTTTTTGAAGTGATATGGTGATTTTGAAAATGGTATTCCTGTTCACGATATCATTGCCAGAGTTGTATCCTGTATCAGTCCTGCAAAATTTCATGAGTGCTTTATTAACTGGATGCGTGACTGCCATTCCTCAGATGATAAAGATGTCATTGCAATTGATGGAAAAACGCTTCGGCACTCTTATGACAAGAGTCGCCGCAAGGGAGCGATTTATGTCATTAAAATCCGTCTTCATATTATTTGCGATGTCCCTGATGAACTTATTGATTTCACGTTTGAATGGAAAGAGCTGAAGAAATTATGCATGGCAGTCTCCTTTCGTTCAATAATAACAGAACAAAAGAAAGAGCCAGAAATGACGGACAGATATTATAGCATTTCTGCTGATTTAACCGCAGAGAAGTTCGCCACAGCGAACCGAAATCACTGGTACGTGGAGAATAAGCTGCACTGGCATCTGGACGTGGTAATGAATAAAGACGACTGCAAAATAAGAAGAGGAAATGCAGCAGAATTATTTTCAGGGATACGGAAGATCGCTATTAATATTTTAACGAAAGATAAGATACTCAAGGCAGGGGCAAGATGTAAGATGTGAAAAGCAGCTGCGGACAGAGACTACCTCGCGTCAGTCCTTGCGGGGGCGGGCTTTCGTATTCTTGCTCTGCAAGGGATGATAAAAAGTGCAACTTTATTCCACGCAGCTATTTAGACAGCGTACAGTAAACAAACGAAAGTTGTTATTTCAATGGTCAGGGCAAGAGCATGAAGTGTTTACTACACACTATGCTCTTGTCCTGGAGTCAGGTCTTGTTTGGAGGGATAAATGGTAGATATTGTCGAGGCCGATAAAACGGATATTTATTTCATTCAGGAGAGTGTTTATGGCAAAATCGGGTTGCCAGCTTTTGGTAATACAATAGGACCATCCGCACAGCAAGTTGTTAAAAAGGTATTCGCTGTCGTTAAAGAACGAGATAAGACACATGCAAAACAGAGATTATTGTTGGAATATAATGGTAACAAACTCTGGATGAATGCTATTGATGGCAGTGAAGCTATCCTACCAACAGAATTTTCTAAGCGATACGAACTTTCATTATTCAATACTACTAATTTTGGAGAAGATCCTTTTCCTGATGTTAATTTATATAATAATATGAAATCAAGTTTTTTTGTAAGGTTTGGTGGAACATCCCATCCCGAGGCTTGGGCTATTTATAATGCAAGTACGAAAGAGGTTAAATATATAGAAACTGCAAGAGAAATTGATAAAATATTCAGTGATTTTAACTTGAGTGGTACATTGCCAATTCACATTGGTCAATGATTTTTTAAATTGTGTGATTAAATAATTGAACATTAATGATGATTTATAGCATCATTATTATTCTATAACATGAATAAACGGATTGAATGTGTTATGTTAAAAATGAGTTTATACGTAATAATATTGTTATTTTCCCTTCAGTTTAGTGCAGCCATTACTGGCAAGGAAAGTGAGGTTGTTTCACCATTATTAATGGATGTTAATCCTTCACTAACAATGGAAAATATTTCTGAATTATCCACATCATCGGAACCATCGCAACAGGGGGTATTTCCTGTAATATGTACTCGACTTCATCCTGGCTCCGTAATGAAACGTCAGTTATTAACCGGCTGGGGGCCTGTTTTTATAATTGGTGATGATCCTTTTTCTCTGCGCTGGATGAGTGAACATCTGGAGATCCTTAAATCGCTAAATGCCCTTGGTTTGGTTGTTAATGTTGAATCAGTAGAACGAATGGAGGTATTACAGCAGCGGGCTGATGGGTTATTGTTATTGCCAGTTATCTGCGATAATTTTGTGCAAGCTCTGCAATTAAATGCTTATCCGGTATTAATCACAGAGATGGAAATATCACAATGATTAATAACATAATTACTGCTAATAATATGGTGATTTTGAAAATGGTAATCCTGTTCACGACACCATAATCAGAGTTATGTCCTGTATCCGTTCAGTAAAATTTCACGAATGCTTTATTAACCGGATGCGTGAATGTCATTCTTCAGACGACATAGACGTCATTGCGATTGATGGAAAAGCACTTCCACACTCCTGTGATAAAAGTCGTCGCAGGAGAGCGGGCTTTCGTAGTCTTCCCCGACTCTCCCCGGCCCTAAACACAACCCCCACTCACCACAACCTAAACTCATCCGCATCCCGCCATGCCGGAAACTTTTCTCTATATTCCCGCAATGCCATCATCGACAGCTCCGCATCAATGCGCGTTGCCTGATGCGCGTCGGCAGTAGCGATAATCTCGCCTTGCGGATTAATCACCCGGCTGTCACCGCGATAATGGCAGCCGTTGCCATCGCTGCCGACGCGATTGCATCCCGCCACATACGCTTGATTCTCAATCGCGCGGGCTGTCAGCAATGCCTGCCAGTGCAGAGAGCGCGGAGCAGGCCAGTTGGCGACGTACAGGGCGAGGTCATAATCGTTGAGATTGCGCGACCACACCGGAAAACGTAAGTCGTAGCACACCAGCGGCAAAATACGCCAGCCGCGCCATTCCACAATCACTCGCGCATTGCCCGCTTTATAATGTAGATGCTCATCTGCCATGCGGAACAGATGACGCTTATCATAAAAATGTACCGTGCCGCCCGGCTCAACCAGCAAAAAGCGGTTAACCGAACCAGACTCCGTTTGTAATGCAACACTGCCTGCAATCAGCGCATTGCACTGCTGCGCTTTAGCGGTCATCCAGTTCACTACGTCATCTTGTGCTAGCGACGAAGCTGCCGCTTCCATGGCAAAGCCGCTGGTAAACATCTCCGGTAGAACGATCACATCGCGCCCGGTAATACCTTCCAGTTGACGATCAAAATGGCGCAGGTTGGCAGGACCATCCATCCACACCAGTGGTTGCTGCAAAAGCGTAATCTTCAAACCAGGCACGGTGTACAACTCCTTTATGCGAAGGGTTTTATAACTCTAACACCTTATCAGGCAGTTGCCTTAGCGCAGAATAAATTGATAACAAATGCTGATATTGGAAATATCTGATTTGCAAATTATCGTGTTATCGCCAGGCTTTAGGGAGTTAATCACATGGGCAGGATAAGCCCGGGAGGAATGATGTTTAAGGCAATAACGACAGTCGCCGCTCTGGTCATCGCCACCAGTGCAATGGCGCAGGATGATTTAACCATTAGCAGTCTTGCAAAGGGCGAAACCACCAAAGCGGCGTTTAATCAGATGGTGCAAGGGCATAAGCTGCCTGCCTGGGTGATGAAAGGCGGTACTTATACTCCCGCACAAACCGTGACTTTGGGAGATGAGACGTATCAGGTGATGAGCGCGTGCAAACCGCATGACTGTGGCTCGCAACGTATCGCTGTGATGTGGTCCGAGAAATCTAATCAGATGACGGGGCTGTTCTCGACTATTGATGAGAAAACGTCGCAAGAGAAACTCACCTGGTTGAATGTGAACGATGCGCTTTCGATTGATGGCAAAACGGTGCTGTTCGCGGCGTTGACCGGCAGCCTGGAAAACCATCCGGATGGCTTTAATTTTAAATAATTAGCCGATAAAAAAACGGAGCCGAAAGGCTCCGTTATTCAATTACGCGGCTTCAACTTTCCGCACTTTCTCCGGCAACTTTACCGGCTTCGTCGCCAGCTCTTCTGGATCAAAGTCATCAACGTTAATACTGCGTAAACGGCTTTCTTCAGCTTTTACCAGAATAGCGGCTTCATCTTTATCAATCAGCCCCTTCGCCAGCGCGTTGTGCGCCAGTTCATCCAGACGGGTAAACGGCAGGTTTTTACCCAACTCTTTACAGATCCGCTGATGAATCGGGTCGGCGGCAATCACATCCACCAGCGCCTCTTCCAGTAAACCAACCGGGTTATGCTCGCTTGGCGTCAGGTACTGACCGCGACCAATACGTGAACGAGTGGCGTTCGGTACTTGTAAAATCTTCGCCACTTTATGATCCAGCTTGTCAGACGGTGCCAGGTAATGACGTCCGGTCGGGAAGATCACCACATTCAGCAGCCCGGCAACCACACGGTTCGGGAAGTTTTGCAGTAAATCGTCCATCGCCTGTTCTGCCTGATACAGCGCATCCTGTACGCCCCAGTGCACCAGCGGCAGATCGGCTTCATTACGGCCTTCGTCGTCATAACGCTTCAGAACGGCAGAGGCGAGGTAAAGCTGGCTTAAAATATCCCCCAGACGGGCCGAGATACGCTCACGACGTTTCAGGCTGCCGCCCAGCACCGCCATCGAGACATCAGAAAGCAGGGCGAGGTTGGCGCTCAGCCGGTTCAGGTGCTGATAGTAGCGTTTAGTGGCATCGCCGGTTGGTGTGCTGCTGGTTAAACCGCGCGTCAGGCCCAGCCAGAAGCTGCGAACTTTGTTGCTACCGACGTGACCGATATGTTTGAACAGCAGTTTATCGAACGCATTTACGTCATTGTTCTTCGCCGCTTCCATCTCTTCCAGCACGTACGGATGGCAACGAATTGCTCCTTGTCCGAAGATCATCATGCTGCGGGTCAGAATGTTAGCCCCTTCAACGGTGATGGCAATCGGTGCGCCCTGGTAAGCACGGGCCAGGAAGTTGCTTTGCCCGAGCATAATGCCTTTGCCCCCGGTGATATCCATCGCATCAATAATCGACTGCTGCCCGCGGTGGGTACAGTGATACTTAACGATAGCCGACAGCACGGCAGGTTTTTCACCGAGCATAATGCCGTAGGTAATCAGCGATGCCGCAGCATCCATTACATAAGCGTTCCCGGCAATACGCGCCAGCGGCTCTTCAATCCCTTCCATCTTACCGATAGAGATTTTGAACTGCCGACGAATGTACGCATACGCGCCCGTTGCCAGCGCTACCGATTTCACGCCGCCGGTTGAGTTGGAAGGCAGGGTGATGCCGCGGCCTACCGAGAGGCACTCCACCAGCATCCGCCAGCCTTGCCCGGCCATTTTCGGCCCGCCGATGATGTAATCGATCGGCACGAACACATCTTTACCGCGCGTCGGTCCGTTCTGGAACGGTACGTTCAGCGGGAAGTGGCGACGACCAATTTCCACGCCCGGCGTGGTGGTCGGGATCAGCGCACAGGTAATACCTAAATCTTCTGCACCGCCGAGTAATTTCTCCGGGTCGGAGAGTTTAAACGCCAGACCAAGCACGGTCGCAATCGGTGCCAGCGTAATGTAGCGTTTGTTCCAGGTCAGACGCATCCCCATCACCTGCTGGCCCTGCCATTCGCCCATGCAGACAATCCCGGTATCCGGAATCGCGCCCGCATCGGAACCCGCTTCCGGGCTGGTCAGTGCAAAGCAAGGGATCTCCTGACCACGCGCCAGACGCGGCAGATAGTGATTTTTCTGCTCGTCAGTGCCGTAATGTTGCAGCAGCTCGCCCGGGCCTAATGAGTTCGGCACGCCGACGGTAATCGCCAGGACCCCGCTCACGCCGGAGAGTTTTTGCAGCACGCGAGACTGGGCATAAGCCGAGAACTCCAGCCCGCCGTACTCTTTTTTGATGATCATCGCGAAGAAACGATGCTCTTTAAGGTACGCCCATAACACCGGCGGCAGGTCCGCCAGCTCATGAGTAATCTGGAAATCATTCGCCATCCGGCAGGCTTCTTCTACCGGGCCGTCGAGAAACGCTTGCTCTTCTGCGGTCAGGCGCGGCTGCGGATAGTTATGCAGCTTTTTCCAGTCCGGCTTGCCCTGGAACAAGTCGCCCTCCCACCAGGTGGTGCCCGCATCAATCGCTTCTTTCTCAGTGCGCGACATCGGCGGCATTACCTTACGGAAACCGCGAAATACCGGCGCGGAAATCATCGACTTACGCATAGGCGCAAAGTTAAATGGCACGAGGATAATGGCCAGAGGCACCAGTACCCACGCCGACCACAGACCAGCAACGCCGAGTGCGGCTGTCCAGGCGAGCAAAATCAGACTGCTGATAAATAAGCTCACGCGGTGATAGAACAATGCGCTGAGCAGGACAACCGTAGCGAGAATACTCAAAATCATCATAACGAAAAGCCCCTTACTTGTAGGAGGTCTGACCACTTGTGATGATATGGTTGTAGTGGATGTAAAAACATTTAGCAATGTGTTTACAATATAATTACAACAAAGCTCACATTGTTGCTGTTTTTATCCGCACTTCAGGTCAAAAAGTCCTGGTCATAGCACCTGCCCGTACTTCTCGCTTTTGGTGGTATCCGGTACACTGCATTTTGTCTATTACTTTTATGCTGAAGGATATCCTCATGTACCAGGATCTTATTCGTAATGAACTGAACGAAGCGGCGGAAACGCTGGCTAACTTTTTAAAAGATGACGCCAATATTCACGCCATTCAGCGCGCGGCGGTCCTGTTAGCAGACAGCTTTAAAGCCGGTGGCAAAGTGCTTTCCTGTGGCAACGGCGGCTCCCATTGCGACGCCATGCACTTTGCCGAAGAGTTGACCGGTCGCTACCGTGAAAACCGTCCGGGCTACCCGGCGATTGCCATTTCTGACGTTAGTCATATTTCCTGCGTCGGTAACGATTTTGGTTTCAATGATATTTTCTCCCGTTACGTTGAAGCGGTAGGTCGCGAAGGCGATGTACTGCTGGGGATCTCCACTTCCGGTAACTCTGCAAACGTGATCAAAGCGATCGCGGCGGCGCGTGAGAAGGGGATGAAAGTGATCACCCTGACCGGTAAAGACGGCGGCAAAATGGCTGGCACGGCGGATATTGAAATTCGCGTTCCGCACTTTGGTTATGCCGACCGCATTCAGGAGATCCACATTAAAGTGATCCATATCCTGATCCAGTTAATTGAAAAAGAGATGGTTAAGTAAGTCTGGCGTAGGCCGGATAAGGCGTTTACGCCGCATCCGGCATTTGTGCTCTGATGCCTGATGCGACGCTGACGCGTCTTATCATGCCTACAATCTGCACCCGAACCGTAGGCCGAATAATGCGTTCACGCCACATCCGATCTGAAAATTCTTAAATCAATCTTCGCCGGGGGCCATGCGCTCCCGCTGTTGTGGAGGTTACCCATGTGCGAATTGCTCGGGATGAGCGCCAACGTCCCTACCGATATCTGCTTTAGTTTCACCGGACTTGTACAGCGTGGTGGTGGAACCGGGCCACATAAAGATGGCTGGGGCATTACCTTTTACGAAGGTAAAGGCTGTCGCACATTTAAAGATCCGCAACCCAGCTTTAATTCCCCCATCGCCAAACTTGTCCAGGACTACCCGATAAAATCCTGTTCGGTGTTGGCTCATATTCGCCAGGCTAATCGGGGCGAGGTGGCGCTGGAAAATACTCACCCGTTTACCCGCGAGTTATGGGGGCGTAACTGGACTTATGCCCATAATGGGCAACTGACGGGCTACAAATCACTGGAAACCGGCAACTTCCGCCCGGTCGGTGAAACCGATAGCGAAAAAGCCTTTTGCTGGCTCCTGCATAAATTAACGCAGCGTTACCCGCGCACACCGGGCAACATGGCGGCAGTGTTTAAATATATCGCCTCACTGGCGGATGAACTGCGGCAGAAGGGCGTTTTCAACATGCTACTTTCGGATGGGCGCTATGTAATGGCGTATTGCTCGACTAATTTACACTGGATCACCCGCCGCGCGCCGTTTGGCGTGGCAACGTTGCTGGATCAGGATGTGGAAATCGACTTCAGCTCGCAGACCACACCGAATGATGTGGTCACGGTGATTGCGACACAGCCGTTGACGGGCAATGAAACCTGGCAAAAGATTATGCCAGGTGAATGGCGCTTATTTTGCCTCGGGGAGTGTGTAGTTTGATGCCAGTTGTGGCTGCACAACTTCGTGGCTTAACGGCTTGCTGACCACGTAACGGCCATTGACCACAGAAACGGTCGGTGGCTTACGGGTTTGCTCAAAGTAGTCGTAGCCCGGCTTCAGTTGCTCCCAGAAGTCCTTAAAGTTGGAATATTTATGGCGCTTCATATTGGCGTCGGTCATGCGGAACGGATAAATACTCACTTGCACGCTCGGCTGACCAAACACCAGCGCACCAGTAACGAACTGGAAGATCTCATCAATACCCTGATTGGTCATCGCGTAGCAGCCGATGGAAACACAATCGCCGTGAATCATCAGGTATTTCCCTTCATAACCATGCGCACGGTCATAGGCGTTTGGGAATCCAATATTAATCGCTTTGTAGTAACGGCTGTCTGGTTTTAACTGATTACGCTGGACGCTATAAAACCCTTCCGGGCTTTTGAAATCGCCCTGACGCTGTTTTGGCCCTAAGCCGCCGGAATATTTACAGATTTTATAGCTGTCGAGCAGTTGATATTGCTCGCCCATTTTGACGTAGAGATCGAGCGTACGTTCTTCCTTGAAGATCTGGATGTAGACAGGGGATCCCATCAACTGCTGCTTATACTCTTTGCTCACTGGCGTGGTCGAGCTACTGCTGCCCAGCAAACCGGCAAACGAAACGCACGGGATCAACAACATCGCAAGAATTAATGCGATTTTACGCATACTGCTTATTCCTTGATAAAACGGTTACACACGCCAGGACGGCAAAATGAATCCCAAATCGGAATAGTCTGGATTTGGAAGGCTCACATTATCACCAAAAGAGTTTTACGCAAGCCTGTCGGCGCAGGGTTTACAAATTTAGCACAGGGGCAGTTTTCAAGAGTCCGAAAAGCGCATGGATTGTAGATTTATTTCTTATTTCCTAAGATTATGAAACCGCAATAGTAATATGCAAATAAGCAATTAATAATCCCGTTTACTCCTCCGGTCTTTTAAAATTCTCACCTTCATTCAGCTGGTTTATGTCCTTCATGTCTTCGTTCTTGCACGGCAGATTTCTGCATCCAGGCGTGTTTTCGTTATGCGTTTTGCTCCCTTTACTCGCCAGCGCCACCACATCACATATCTCTTTTAGCTACGCCGCCCGCCAGCGGATGCAAAACCGTGCGCGTTTATTAAAACAGTACCAAACCCATCTGAAAAAGCAGGCCAGCTATATTGTGGAAGGCAATGCCAAAAGCAGAAGGGCGCTGCGCCAGCATAATCGGGAGCAGATAAAACAGCATCCAGAATGGTTTCCTGCGCCGCTCAAGGCGAGTGACAGACGCTGGCAGGCGTTGGTGGAGAATAATCATTTCTTAAGCAGCGACCATCTACATAACATCACCGAAGTGGCGATTCACCGCCTGGAGCAGCAGCTAGGTAAGCCTTATATCTGGGGGGGCACGCGGCCTGATAAAGGCTTCGACTGTAGCGGGTTGGTTTTTTATGCCTACAACAAGATCCTTGAGGCTAAGCTCCCGCGCACGGCCAATGAGATGTACCACTACCGTCGGGCAACGATTGTGGCGAATAACGACCTGCGCCGGGGAGATTTGCTGTTTTTCCATATCCACAGTCGTGAGATAGCCGACCATATGGGCGTATATCTTGGAGACGGTCAGTTTATCGAGTCACCGCGCACCGGGGAAACCATTCGGGTAAGTCGGTTAGCCGAACCTTTCTGGCAGGACCATTTTTTAGGCGCGCGACGGATTTTGACGGAAGAGACGATTTTGTAGGCCGGATAAGGCGTTCACGCCGCATCCGGCGGTTGTGCGCCGGTGTCTGATGCGACGCTACGCGTCTTATCATGCCTACAAATCTGTGCATTTTTTGCGAGCCGCTTTCCCGATTTAACACAACATCATTGCCGACTTTTCCTTTTCTTCTTACCGTTGAGAAAAAGGAGTCGTTATGTCTGAATATCGTCGTTATTACATCAAGGGGGGAACCTGGTTTTTCACGGTAAATTTACAGAATCGTCGAAACCAACTTTTGACCACCCAGTTTCAGACGCTCCGTAACGTTATTATTAAAGTTAAGCGAGACAGACCTTTTGAAATTAACGCTTGGGTAGTTTTGCCGGAGCATATGCATTGCATATGGACATTACCTGAAGGCGATGATGATTTTTCCTCGCGCTGGCGGGAAATTAAAAAGCAATTTACCCATGCTTGTGGATTGAAAAATATCTGGCAACCACGTTTTTGGGAACATGCTATCCGCAATACCAAAGACTATCGCCATCATGTTGATTATATTTATATAAATCCAGTAAAACATGGTTGGGTAAAACAAGTGAGTGATTGGCCATTCTCAACGTTTCACCGCGATGTTGCGAAAGGGTTATATCCCATCGATTGGGCGGGAGACGTAACGGATTTTAGTGCTGGGGAGCGTATCATTTTATAGCTGTGCGCCGATGCCTGATGCGACGCAGACGCGTCTTATCATGCCTACAAAACCGCGCTCACCCGTAGGCCGGATAAGGCGTTCACGCCGCATCCGGCGGTTGTGCACCGGTGCCAGATGCGCCGCTACGCGTCTTATCATGCCGACAAAACCGCACTCACCCGTAGGCCGGATAAGGCGTTCACGCCGCATCCGGCAATATGCACCGATGCCGGATGCCTACATCAACGCCCCCATTATCTTCAACTCCAGCTCATCCAGCACTTCGTTATACGACAGCACATGCAGCCCTGGTGCAAACAACCTTGCGTAGCGCGCCAGCAAAGGGCGCAGCTGCAGCGGCACCAGCAGCACCGGATCTTTCCCCGCCGCTTTCATCTGCTCCTTCACCTGCGGCATCGTGATCTGAAACTGGTTGAGCATATTCGGGTCCACCGGCACGCTATCGAGCATCACTTTGCCGGCCTGTTGCGCCTGATTCACCACGTTGGTCAGCAGATTTTCCAGCTCATTATTCAGCGTATACACCGTCAGCTCCTGCTTGCGAACGAACGGATGGGTAATGCTGCGCCGCAGCACCAGGCGCACATCGGCCGCCAGCAGAATATGATCTTTAGTCACCGCACTACTGGCGACCAACACGGTGGCGATGGTGACGATATCGCGCAGGGAAACGCCTTCAGTCAGTAGTGTGCGGTACACTTTCAGCAACTGGCTGTAATTGAGCGCCGCGCTCAAATCTTCCGTCAGTCGCGGTGCCATCGACGACAAACGGTTATGCAGCTGAGTAATATCGTCATAGTTAAACAAATCAGGAATATAGCTGCGCACAATCTTATTCACATGGGTGGCAATTACGCTGGCGCTGTCGATCACCTGATACCCCATATTCAGCGCCTTCGCTTTCTGCGCGGGCTGAATCCAGGTGACCGGCATCCCGTACGCCGGGTCGTTCCCCAGCACGCCGTCTATCTCGCCGTAGGTTTCGCTGGAGGGCAGGGCCATCAGTTTATCCGCCGGAATATCCGCTTCATCAGCCTTAATGCCGTTGATGAAAATAGCGTACTGGCTGGGCTTGAGGCGGAAGTTTTCCCGAATACGGATCTCCGGCAGCAGCACGCCGTTGCCGTCGGAAATCACCTGACGTACGCCGCGAATACGCTGGGTGAGCGGGTTGCCCTGCGCTTTATCCACCAGCGCCACCAGTTTGTAGCCGAGGCTTAAACTGATAGGTTCGATCAGCGGAATAGTTTCCCAACTGACCTGTTGCTCGCTGGTTTCTGTCATCGTACGGGTTAGCGTTTCGAGGCTTTTCTCTTCCGCCTCCGCCGCTTGCGGGCGCTTGCTCATCCGCCAGCCGGTAAAACCAAGCAGGGCGCTGAACATCAGGAACGGGAAATGCGGCATTCCCGGCACCACCGCCAGCACGAACATAATTCCAGTGGCGGTGTAGAGAACCGACGGGCTTGCCAGCAACTGATTACGCACGTCATGGGCGATATCACCGTTATCGCTGACGCGGGTGACGATAATCGCCGCCGCGGTGGAGAGCAGCAGGGAAGGGATTTGCGCCACCAGCCCATCGCCGATAGTCATCAGCACATATTGCTGGAAGGCGGCGTCGGCGCTCAGGTTGTATTTGAAGATCCCGATACAGACGCCGCCGATCAGGTTGATCGCCAGAATCATCATCCCGGCGATGGCATCCCCGCGCACAAATTTTGATGCCCCGTCCATTGCGCCGTAGAAATCGGCCTCGCTGGCAACATCTTTACGCCGGGTTTGCGCCTGCGTCTGGTTGATCAACCCGGCGTTAAGATCGGCGTCAATCGCCATCTGTTTGCCGGGCATCGCGTCCAGGGTAAAGCGGGCAGAAACCTCGGAAATACGCTCGGCCCCCTTGGTGACGACGATAAAGTTGATTGTCAACAGCGTCAGTAAATCCGAGCGTGAAAGCATTATCGCCGCGCTGCACGGGCAGTCGATTTTTAACGGTGGTGGGTTGTCGCCGTTAAATAAAATCAGCCCGTCTCATCTGCCAAAACCTGCCACCGTGGCGGTGCCGGAAGAGACGGAGAAAAAAGCGCGCGACGTCAACGAGAAAACGGCGCTGTTGAAGAAGAAATCCGCCACCGAGCTTGGCGAGCTGGCGACCAGTATCAATACCATCGCCCGTGATGCGCATATGGAAGCGAATCTGGAGATGGAGATTGTTCCCCAGGGATTACGCGTGCTGATTAAAGACGACCAGAACCGCAATATGTTTGAACGCGGCAGCGCGAAGATTATGCCGTTCTTTAAAACTTTGCTGGTGGAGCTTGCGCCAGTGTTAGACTCGCTCGATAACAAAATTATTATTACCGGGCATACCGATGCGATGGCCTACAAAAACAATATCTACAACAACTGGAACCTTTCGGGCGATCGCGCGCTTTCGGCTCGTCGGGTGCTGGAAGAGGCCGGAATGCCGGAAAATAAAGTGATGCAGGTAAGCGCAATGGCGGACCAGATGCTGCTGGATGCCAAAAATCCGCAAAGCGCGGGCAACCGGCGCATTGAGATTATGGTGCTGACCAAAAGTGCGTCCGATACGCTGTATCAATACTTTGGTCAGCATGGGGATAAAGTGGTGCAGCCGCTGGTGCAAAAGCTGGATAAGCAGCAGGTGCTTTCGCAGCGAGCGCGTTAAATGCTGAATCTTTACGCATTTCTCAAACCCTGAAATCACTGTATACTTTACCAGTGTTGAGAGGTGAGCAATGCGTAAAATCATTCATGTGGATATGGACTGCTTTTTCGCAGCGGTGGAGATGCGCGACAATCCCGCCCTGCGCGATATCCCTATTGCTATTGGCGGCAGCCGCGAACGACGGGGGGTAATCAGCACCGCCAATTATCCCGCGCGTAAATTTGGCGTACGTAGCGCTATGCCGACAGGGATGGCGCTCAAATTATGCCCGCATCTCACCTTGCTTCCAGGGCGCTTTGACGCCTACAAAGAAGCCTCAAATCATATCCGCGAAATTTTCTCGCGCTATACCTCGCGCATTGAACCGTTATCACTGGATGAAGCCTATCTCGATGTCACCGATAGCGTCCATTGCCACGGTTCTGCGACCCTCATCGCCCAGGAAATCCGCCAGACGATCTTCAACGAGCTGCAACTGACGGCGTCTGCGGGCGTTGCGCCGGTCAAGTTTCTCGCCAAAATCGCCTCCGACATGAATAAACCCAACGGTCAGTTTGTGATTACTCCGGCTGAGGTTCCGGCATTTCTGCAAACCTTACCGCTGGCAAAAATTCCCGGCGTCGGCAAAGTCTCAGCGGCTAAACTGGAAGCGATGGGGCTACGAACCTGCGGTGATGTGCAAAAGTGTGATCTGGTGACTCTGCTCAAACGTTTTGGCAAATTTGGCCGCATTTTGTGGGAGCGTAGTCAGGGCATTGACGAGCGCGACGTTAACAGCGAAAGGTTGCGAAAATCCGTCGGTGTAGAACGTACGATGGCGGAAGATATTCATCACTGGTCTGAATGTGAAGCGATCATCGAGCGGCTTTACCCTGAACTGGAGCGTCGTTTGGCAAAGGTAAAACCTGATTTGCTGATTGCCCGCCAGGGGGTGAAATTAAAGTTCGACGATTTTCAGCAAACCACCCAGGAACACGTCTGGCCGCGGCTGAATAAATCTGATCTAATCGCCACCGCGCGTAAAACCTGGGATGAACGCCGCGGCGGGCGCGGTGTGCGACTGGTGGGGCTGCATGTGACGTTGCTTGACCCGCAAATGGAAAGACAACTGGTGCTGGGATTATGATGTATACTATTTTGTATATTCTGGTGTGCATTATTATGAGGAGATCACTGTATGCATCGAATTCTCGCTGAAAAATCGGTCAATATCACTGAGTTACGTAAAAACCCAGCTAAATACTTTATTGATCAACCTGTTGCGGTTCTTTCTAATAATCGCCCCGCAGGATATCTCTTAAGTGCCAGCGCATTTGAAGCATTAATGGACATGCTTGCAGAACAAGAGGAGAAAAAGCCCATAAAGGCGCGCTTCCGTCCGAGTGCTGCAAGATTAGAGGAAATTACACGCCGCGCTGAACAATATCTTAATGATATGACGGATGATGATTTCAATGACTTTAAGGAATAAGGATGCGGGTATTCAAAACAAAACTTATTCGCCTGCAACTTACAGCAGAGGAACTTGAAGCGTTAACGGCGGATTTTATTTCCTATAAGCGTGACGGTGTTTTGCCAGATATATTTGGTCGTGATGCACTCTACGACGACTCGTTTACCTGGCCATTAATCAAATTTGAGCGAGTTGCTCATATTCATCTGGCAAATGTGAATAATCCATTTCCGCCACAGTTGCGCCAATTCAGCAGAACGAATGACGCAGCGCATTTGGTATATTGTCAGGGCGCGTTTGATGAGCAAGCATGGTTGCTCATTGCCATTCTGAAACCTGAACCTCATAAACTGGCTCGAGATAACAACCAAATGCATAAAATTGGGAAAATGGCAGAAGCGTTTCGCATGCGTTTTTGAATTTATATTATGAATAACATACAAATAAGAAACTATCAGCCTGGTGATTTTCAGCAACTATGCGCTATTTTCCTTCGAGCTGTTACGATGACGGCGAGTCAGCACTATTCTCCACAGCAAATTGCCGCCTGGGCGCAGATTGACGAATCTCGCTGGAAGGAGAAACTCGCGAAATCACAAGTGCGGGTTGCAGTTATTAATGCACAACCGGTTGGTTTTATTACCTGCATTGGACATTATATCGATATGTTATTTGTTGAACCGGAATACACCCGACGCGGGGTTGCCAGCGCTTTGTTAAAACCATTGATTAAGTCTGAATCCGAACTTACGGTGGACGCCAGCATAACCGCAAAACCCTTTTTTGAACGTTATGGTTTTCAGACAGTTAAGCAGCAGCGCGTTGAATGCCGGGGAACGTGGTTTACTAATTTTTATATGCGATATAAACCGCAACATTAAATCCAGCTTGCAATGAAAATAACGCCCGTCTAGTATGTGCGCGTTTTCTTATTCCACAAACTGCAAGGAGGTAAATCATGACAAATCCTTTATCAATGACTCTTTGCAGACCTTTCCAGGATTAATTCTTTTTTCTTGCCCTGGATTCGTCTGCCATTTCCTGATTTTTATTCATAAATGGAATGGTACATGGGCAAATATATTCGTCCCTTATCCGATGCGGTATTTACCATCGCATCTGATGACCTGTGGATCGAAAGTTCAGCGATCCAACAATTACACACCACGGCAAATTTACCCAACATGCAGCGCGTTGTGGGGATGCCAGATTTACATCCCGGACGCGGCTACCCGATTGGCGCAGCGTTCTTCTCTGTTGGTCGTTTTTACCCGGCACTGGTCGGCAATGATATCGGCTGCGGCATGGCGCTATGGCAAACAGATATTCTCGCTCGCAAATACAACGCCGATAAGTTTGAAAAGCGATTATCAGATCTGGATGACGTTGCTGAAGAAAGCTGGCTGGAGGAAAACCTGCCGTCAGCATTTGCACAGCATCCGTGGCGCAACTCGCTTGGCTCCATCGGTGGCGGTAACCACTTCGCAGAACTGCAACAGATTGATCAAATTATCGACGCGGAACTGTTTGCACTGGCTGGTCTGGATGCGCAGCATCTGCAACTGCTGGTTCATAGCGGCTCGAGGGGATTGGGGCAGTCTATTTTACAGCGGCATATTGCCTCGTTTTCGCATCATGGTTTGCCTGAAGGCAGTGACGACGCGCTACGGTATATTGCGGAACATGACGATGCGCTGGCGTTTGCGCGTATTAATCGCCAGCTGATCGCTTTGCGCATAATGCAACAAGTTAAGGCCACCGGAAGTCCGGTTCTGGATGTGGCGCATAACTTTGTTAGCGCGTGCCAAATCGGCGATCAACAGGGCTGGTTGCATCGTAAAGGCGCCACGCCGGATGACAACGGTCTGGTGATTATTCCCGGTTCACGCGGCGATTACTCCTGGCTGGTTAAACCTGTTGCGAACGAAAAAACGCTCCACTCGCTGGCGCATGGGGCGGGGCGTAAATGGGGGCGCACCGAGTGTAAAGGGCGTCTGGCAGCGAAATACACGGCGACGCAACTCTCGCGGACTGAACTTGGCAGTCGGGTAATTTGTCGCGATAAACAACTCATCTTTGAAGAAGCGCCACAAGCCTATAAATCGGCTGAAAGCGTGGTGCAATGTCTGGTGCTGGCTGGGTTAATTATTCCTGTCGCGCGACTGCGCCCGGTGCTGACGCTCAAAAACAGTGGAGGGAAAAAAGGATGATCTTGCTACAACTCTCCTCTGCTCAGGGGCCGGAAGAATGTTGTCTCGCAGTGAAAAAAGCACTGGACAGGCTGATTAAAGAAGCTACCCGACAGGACGTCGCGGTAACGGTGCTGGAAACAGAAACGGGTCGCTACTCTGACACACTGCGTTCGGCGCTGATTTCTCTGGATGGCGATAACGCATGGGCTCTAAGCGAAAGCTGGTGCGGCACTATCCAGTGGATTTGTCCGAGTCCGTATCGGCCTCATCATGGGCGCAAAAACTGGTTTCTGGGCATTGGGCGTTTTACCGCTGATGAGCAGGAACAATCGGATGCAATCCGTTATGAGACGCTGCGTTCGTCGGGGCCGGGCGGTCAACATGTCAATAAAACCGACTCGGCGGTACGCGCCACGCATCTGGCATCCGGTATTAGCGTGAAGGTTCAGTCAGAGCGCAGTCAGCATGCTAACAAACGGCTGGCGCGATTACTGATTGCCTGGAAGCTGGAACAACAGCAACAGGAAAATAGCGCGGCGCTGAAATCGCAGCGGCGAATGTTCCATCACCAGATTGAACGTGGCAACCCGCGACGAACGTTTACAGGGATGGCTTTTATCGAAGGGTAATGAAGGATGATACTGCCGGAAGGCGATTAAACGCCATCCGGCAGCAAATCAAATAATTACTTCGCCGGAATTTCTTTCAGCAGTTCAGTCAGCAGTGTCCAGTAATGGCCAACGCTTTCGATATGAACTTGCTCATCCGGGGAGTGTGGACCGGTGATGGTTGGCCCGATAGACACCATGTCCATTTCCGGATACGGTTTTTTGAACAGGCCACATTCGAGGCCCGCGTGGATAATCTGGATGTTCGGCGTTTTGTTGAACAGACGCTGATAGGTTTCACGTACCAGATGCATTACCGGAGAGTTAGCGTCCGGCTGCCAGCCAGGATATGCGCCTTTTGCTTCGGTTTTCGCACCTGCCAGTTTACCCAGCGAATCCAGCATGCTCACTACGTAGTCTTTACCGCTGTCGATCAGAGAACGGATCAGGCAGTGAATTTCTACGTTATTGTCGGTCATGGTCACCACACCGACGTTCAGGGAGGTTTCGACCACACCTTTTGCCACGTCGGAGTTGCGGATCACACCGTTCGGGGTGGCGTTCAGCAGACGAATAAAGGTATCGCGAGATTTCGCAATCAGGGCAGCTTTATCGTTCGCAACAGAGTCCAGCAGCAATGCCAGATTTTTCTCTTTCTCTGCCAGTTCGTTTTTCAGGATCTCCTGATAGGTATCCACCAGAGATTTCAGGGCGTCGACTTTATCAGCTGCGACAGCAATGGTCGCAAAGGCTTCACGCGGGATGGCGTTACGCAGTGTGCCGCCGTTGAAATCAATAAGACGCAGGTCCAGTTCTTCTGCATGACCCGCCAGGAAGCGCACCAACAGTTTGTTGGCATTACCCAGGCCAACGTGGATTTCACCGCCGGAGTGACCGCCTTTCAGACCTTTTAAGGTTAACTTGAAGGTTTCAAAACCAGCTGGAACCGCTTCACGATCTAAATGCAGGTTGGAGGTGAAGTCGATACCTCCCGCACAACCCATGTAGATTTCACCTTCTTCTTCGGAGTCGGTGTTAATCAGAATATCAGCCTGCAACCAGTTGCTCTGTAAGCCAAAAGCACCGTCCATACCGGCTTCTTCGGTCATGGTCAGCAGCACTTCCAGCGGGCCGTGAACCACGTTTTCGTCAGCCAGAACCGCCAGTGCAGAGGCCATACCAATGCCGTTATCCGCACCCAGCGTGGTGCCGCGTGCTTTAACCCATTCGCCATCAATATAAGGCTGGATAGGATCTTTAGTGAAGTCATGCACGGTGTCGTTATTTTTTTGCGGCACCATATCGAGGTGGGCCTGCAAGACGACCGGTTTACGATTTTCCATACCTGCGGTAGCAGGTTTACGAATCAGGATATTACCTACCTGATCGCGTTCGACATGGAAACCTTTCTCTTTTGCCCAACCAACAATGTATTCAGCGAGTTGCTCTTCATGATAGGACGGGTGAGGAATAGAACAGATTTTGGCAAAAATATCCCACAGCGGCTGTGGAGATAATTGAGACAGTTCAGACACGTTAAGTCTCCTTGTCGATCACCCGCAAAACAGTATTGCAGGTCACAGGGTTAGCAGAAAATGTTGTCAACACAAGACAGGCTTGCGAGATATGTTTGAGAATACCACTTTATCCCGCGTCAGGGAGAGGCAGTGCGTAAAAAGACGCGGACTCATGTGAAATACTGGTTTTTAGTGCGCCAGATCTCTATAATCTCGCGCAACCTATTTTCCCCTCGAACACTTTTTAAGCCGTAGATAAACAGGCTGGGACACTTCACATGAGCGAAAAATACATCGTCACCTGGGACATGTTGCAGATCCATGCACGTAAACTCGCAAGCCGACTGATGCCTTCTGAACAATGGAAAGGCATTATTGCCGTAAGCCGTGGCGGTCTGGTACCGGGTGCGTTACTGGCGCGTGAACTGGGTATTCGTCATGTCGATACCGTTTGTATTTCCAGCTACGATCACGACAACCAGCGCGAGCTTAAAGTGCTGAAACGCGCAGAAGGCGATGGCGAAGGCTTCATCGTTATTGATGACCTGGTAGATACCGGTGGTACTGCGGTTGCGATTCGTGAAATGTATCCAAAAGCGCACTTTATCACCATCTTCGCAAAACCGGCCGGTCGTCCGCTGGTTGATGATTATGTTGTTGATATTCCGCAAAATACCTGGATCGAACAGCCGTGGGATATGGGCGTCGTATTCGTCCCGCCAATCTCCGGTCGCTAATCTTTTCAACGCCTGGCACTGCCGGGCGTTGTTCTTTTTAACTTCAGGCAGGTTACAATAGTTTCCAGTAAGTATTCTGGAGGCTGCATCCATGACACAGGCAAACCTGAGCGAAACCCTGTTCAAACCCCGCTTTAAACATCCTGAAACCTCGACGCTAGTCCGCCGCTTTAGTCACGGCGCACAACCGCCTGTGCAGTCGGCCCTTGATGGTAAAACCATCCCTCACTGGTATCGCATGATTAACCGTCTGATGTGGATCTGGCGCGGCATTGACCCCCGTGAAATCCTCGATGTCCAGGCGCGTATTGTGATGAGCGATGCCGAACGTACCGACGATGATTTATACGATACGGTGATTGGCTACCGCGGCGGCAACTGGATTTATGAGTGGGCTACCCAGGCGATGGTGTGGCAACAAAAAGCCTGTGCGGAAGAAGATCCGCAACTCAGCGGTCGACACTGGCTGCATGCGGCTACGTTGTACAACATTGCTGCCTATCCTCATCTGAAAGGAGATGACCTGGCCGAGCAAGCGCAGGCTTTGTCAAACCGCGCCTATGAAGAGGCCGCTCAGCGTCTGCCGGGCACGATGCGGCAGATGGAGTTTACCGTACCCGGCGGTGCGCCCATCACCGGCTTTTTGCATATGCCGAAAGGCGATGGCCCGTTCCCGACAGTATTAATGTGTGGTGGTCTGGATGCGATGCAGACGGACTATTACAGCCTGTATGAACGTTATTTTGCGCCGCGCGGCATTGCTATGCTGACTATTGATATGCCGTCGGTGGGCTTTTCTTCAAAATGGAAGCTCACCCAGGACTCCAGCCTGTTGCATCAGCACGTTTTAAAGGCGCTGCCTAACGTACCGTGGGTGGATCACACTCGCGTCGCGGCCTTTGGTTTCCGTTTCGGCGCTAACGTTGCCGTGCGTCTGGCATACCTTGAATCGCCACGTCTGAAAGCGGTTGCTTGTCTTGGTCCGGTAGTTCATACCCTGTTGAGTGATTTTAAGTGCCAGCAACAGGTGCCGGAAATGTATCTTGACGTTCTGGCCAGTCGTTTAGGGATGCATGATGCTTCCGATGAAGCGTTGCGCGTGGAGTTGAATCGCTATTCATTAAAAGTGCAAGGATTGCTGGGACGTCGCTGCCCAACGCCAATGTTATCAGGCTACTGGAAGAACGATCCGTTCAGCCCGGAAGAGGACTCACGCTTAATCACGTCGTCATCTGCTGACGGTAAATTATTAGAGATCCCATTTAACCCGGTGTATCGGAATTTTGACAAAGGCCTTCAGGAAATCACAGACTGGATCGAAAAACGTTTGTGTTAAAAATTTGCTAAATTTTACCAATTTGGTAAAACAGTTGCATCACAACAGGAGATTGCAATGACGTTACCGAGTGGACACCCGAAGAGCAGATTAGTCAAAAAATTTACCGCACTAGGCCCGTATATTCGTGAAGGTAAGTGCGAAGATAATCGATTCTTTTTCGATTGTCTGGCTGTATGCGTCAACGTGAAACCGGCACCGGAAGTGCGTGAGTTCTGGGGCTGGTGGATGGAACTGGAAGCGCAGGAATCCCGTTTTACCTACAGTTACCAGTTTGGTCTGTTCGATAAAGCAGGCGACTGGACGAGTGTTCAGATAAAAGATGCCGAAGTGGTTGAACGACTGGAGCACACCCTGCGTGAATTTCACGAGAAGCTGCGTGAGCTGCTGGCGACGCTGAATCTGAAGCTGGAACCGGCAGATGATTTTCGTGATGAACCGGTGAAGTTAACGGCGTGAATGAAATGTGCCGGATGCGATGTTAGAGCATCTCTTCCGGCCTGAAATATTGGTTTTCGTAGTTTTCGTAGGCCGGATAAGGCGTTCACGCCGCATCCGGCAATATTCATTAAAACTGATACGTCATCCCAACCGCGACAATATCATCATTGTTGATATTCAGCTTATTATCGCTATCCAGCTGATTAATTTTATAATCAACAAACGCTGACATATTTTTGTTGAAATAATACGTAGCACCAACATCGACATAATTGACCAGATCTTCATCACCGATGCCCTCAATATCTTTCCCTTTCGATAAGACATAACCCAGCGATGGACGCAGACCAAAGTCAAACTGGTATTGAGCGACCGCTTCAAAGTTCTGCGTCTTATTGGCAAAACCGCCAGAGATTGGCGTCATTTTACGTGTTTCAGAATAGAAAGTTGCCAGATAAATATTATTGGCATCGTATTTCAGACCTGTTGCCCATGCTTCTGCACGCTTGCCTGTGCCACGGCTTTGCAGGTTCTGCTCGTTGGTGCGATCAGAGTTGGTATAGGCTCCACTGATGGCGAAATCGCTGCCACCAAAGTCATATGTCAATGACGTGCCGAAGCCATCGCCGTTTTGCTTTTTAACGTCGCGGTTTTCGTTTTTCCCTTGATATTGCAGGGTTAAGTTCAGGCCATCGATAACGCCGAAGAAGTCGGTGTTCCGATACGTCGCCAGACCGCTGGCGCGTTTGGTCATAAAGTTGTCGGTCTGCGCCGAGGAGTCGCCACCAAATTCCGGGAACATATCGGTCCAGGCTTCCACGTCATACAACGCGCCCAGGTTACGACCATAATCGAAAGAACCCAAATCTTTATATTTCAACCCGGCAAAAGCGAGACGCGTTTTTTGCTGTGCAGTATCACTCTCCGCTTTATTACCGGCAAACTCAGCTTCCCAACGACCATAACCAGTCAGTTGAACGTTAATTTGTGTTTCGCCTTTAAAACCAAAACGGATATAACTCTGGTCGCCATCTTTACTGTCATTATCACTCATATAATGCATGGCTTTAACTTTGCCATAGACATCCAGTTTATTACCGTCTTTGTTATATATTTCTGCGGCCTGTACGGATACAGATGCCACAATGCCCATCACCACTAATGCCAGAGTGCTCTTTTTCATTTTCATTCCTGATTTTAATTAACGCGCGAATATTCAGCGGGAGAGTCCCGTTGAAAACAGGAAAGTTTTTAACCTGAGATTGTTAAAGATATATTACAGATTAATAATATTCTTAAAATGTGGTAATTTATTAAATCTGTAATAAAAGCGTAAACAACTGCCGCTACGCTTGCTGATCCCGCGCAACAAAACGCCATGCTTTGCTCGCAGATGGTTGGCAACCGACGACAGTCCTGCTAAAACGTTCGTTTGATATCATTTTTTCCTAAAATTGAATGGCAGAGAATCATGAGTGACAGCCAGACGCTGGTGGTAAAACTCGGCACCAGTGTGCTAACAGGCGGATCGCGCCGCCTGAACCGTGCCCATATCGTTGAACTTGTTCGCCAGTGCGCGCAGTTACATGCCGCCGGGCATCGGATTGTTATTGTGACGTCAGGTGCGATTGCCGCCGGACGTGAGCACCTGGGGTACCCGGAATTGCCAGCGACTATCGCTTCAAAACAGCTGCTGGCGGCGGTAGGGCAGAGTCGACTGATTCAACTGTGGGAACAGCTGTTTTCAATTTACGGCATTCATGTCGGGCAGATGTTGCTGACCCGTGCTGATATGGAAGATCGTGAACGCTTCCTGAACGCCCGCGATACCCTGCGTGCGTTGCTCGATAACAATATCGTTCCGGTAATTAATGAGAACGATGCTGTCGCTACTGCAGAGATTAAGGTCGGTGATAACGATAACCTTTCTGCGCTGGCGGCGATTCTGGCGGGTGCCGATAAACTGTTGCTGCTGACCGATCAAAAAGGTTTGTATACCGCTGACCCGCGCAGCAATCCGCAGGCAGAACTGATTAAAGATGTGTACGGCATTGATGACGCACTGCGCGCGATTGCCGGTGATAGCGTTTCAGGCCTCGGAACTGGCGGTATGAGCACCAAATTGCAGGCCGCTGACGTGGCTTGCCGTGCGGGTATCGACACCATTATTGCCGCGGGCAGCAAGCCGGGCGTTGTTATTGGTGATGTGATGGAAGGCATTTCCGTCGGTACGCTGTTCCATGCCCAGGCGACTCCGCTTGAAAACCGTAAACGCTGGATTTTCGGTGCGCCGCCTGCGGGTGAAATCACGGTAGATGAAGGGGCAACTGCCGCCATTCTGGAACGCGGCAGCTCCCTGTTGCCGAAAGGCATTAAAAGCGTGACTGGCAATTTCTCGCGTGGTGAAGTCATCCGTATTTGCAACCTCGAAGGTCGCGATATCGCCCACGGCGTCAGTCGTTACAACAGCGATGCATTACGCCGTATTGCCGGACACCACTCGCAAGAAATTGATGCAATACTGGGATATGAATACGGCCCGGTTGCCGTTCACCGTGATGACATGATTACCCGTTAAGGAGCTGGCCGATGCTGGAACAAATGGGCATTGCCGCGAAGCAAGCCTCGTATAAATTAGCGCAACTCTCCAGCCGCGAAAAAAATCGTGTGCTGGAAAAAATCGCCGATGAACTGGAAGCACAAAGCGAAAGTATCCTCAACGCTAACGCACAGGATGTTGCAGACGCGCGTGCCAATGGCCTTAGCGAAGCGATGCTTGACCGTCTGGCACTGACGCCCGCACGGCTGAAAGGCATTGCCGACGATGTGCGCCAGGTGTGCAATCTCGCCGATCCTGTGGGGCAGGTAATCGATGGCGGCGTACTGGACAGCGGCCTGCGTCTTGAGCGTCGTCGCGTACCGCTGGGGGTGATTGGCGTGATTTATGAAGCGCGCCCGAACGTGACGGTTGATGTTGCTTCCCTGTGCCTGAAAACCGGTAACGCGGTGATCCTGCGCGGCGGCAAAGAAACCTGTCGCACTAACGCTGCAACGGTAGCGGTGATTCAGGACGCCCTGAAATCCTGCGGCTTACCGGCGGGTGCCGTGCAGGCAATTGATAATCCTGACCGTGCGCTGGTCAGTGAAATGCTGCGTATGGATAAATACATCGACATGCTGATCCCGCGCGGTGGGGCTGGTTTGCATAAACTGTGCCGCGAGCAGTCGACAATCCCGGTGATCACAGGCGGTATAGGCGTATGCCATATTTACGTTGATGAAAGTGCAGAGATCGCTGAAGCCCTGAAAGTAATTGTCAACGCGAAAACTCAGCGACCGAGCACATGTAATACGGTAGAAACGTTGCTGGTAAATAAAAACATCGCAGATAGCTTCCTGCCCGCATTAAGCAAACAAATGGCGGAAAGCGGCGTGACGTTACACGCTGATGCAGCCGCGCTGGCGCAGTTGCAGGCAGGCCCCGCGAAGGTGGTGGCTGTTAAAGCCGAAGAGTATGACGATGAGTTTCTGTCATTAGATTTGAACGTCAAAATCGTTAGCGATCTGGATGACGCCATTGCCCATATTCGTGAACACGGCACGCAACACTCCGATGCGATCCTGACCCGCGATATGCGCAACGCCCAGCGTTTTGTTAACGAAGTGGATTCCTCCGCTGTTTACGTTAACGCCTCTACGCGTTTTACCGACGGCGGCCAGTTTGGTCTGGGGGCGGAAGTTGCGGTAAGCACACAAAAACTCCACGCGCGCGGCCCAATGGGGCTGGAAGCTCTGACCACTTACAAGTGGATCGGCATTGGTGATTACACCATTCGTGCGTAAATAAAACCGGGTGATGCAAAAGTAGCCATTTGATTCACAAGGCCATTGACGCATCGCCCGGTTAGTTTTAACCTTGTCCACCGTGATTCACGTTCGTGAACATGTCCTTTCAGGGCCGATATAGCTCAGTTGGTAGAGCAGCGCATTCGTAATGCGAAGGTCGTAGGTTCGACTCCTATTATCGGCACCATTCTAACGTCTCCCCAAGTCTACTCAAGTATTTAAAAACCTCTTATAATCAGTATATTAATGCCCCTTTTAGTCTTTTGACGTCTATTTAAGTACCCCAAACTCTACAAGCAATTGAGGGGATTTGCTGTTCAGTTTAGTGGAGATACCCCCAAGTGAAACTCAATGCCCGTCAAATAGACACTGCCAAGCCAAAAGAGAAGGCTTACAAGTTGGCTGATGGTGGTGGTCTGTACCTCCTGGTAAAACCTGGTGGAGGAGAATATTGGCGTCTCAAGTATCGTATAGCTGGTAAAGAGAAGCTGTTAGCACTAGGTGTGTATCCTGAGGTCACCTTAGCTGATGCTCCTGCAAAACTTGAAGAAGCTAAAAGAGGTATCTCTGGGGGAATCGATCTGATGGAAGTGAAGCGAGAGGAAAAGATTGCCCGGGAAACGCAGTTAAACAACACCTTCAAAGATATTGCCCTTGAGTGGCACAGTAACAAATTATAATCACAATAATAGTGTATATAATTATACATTGTATGCTTGGTAATCATATAATGATAAAAGCTTCCGATAATCAGTATGAGATTTGTCCTTAAACTCCTGGACATGCTTTTCTAAATCTTCCAATGGTATATGTCCATTTATACAAATAAAATTCTAGTGATAAATACCTTCAGGTATGATTAGACAACATCTTTATTCGATGGGGGTTAATCTATATTTGATATCTTTCTTTTAAATAACAACGCCATTAAAAACGCTTTGTTTAATGACGTTTTTTTATTGTTTCCTATATAAAGCCTAACCAGCATAAACATTGGTGGCTCTTATGCTCATTGTAATTAAATGAGAGTGTGATTAATGTCTTTATATATTCTGGTAGTTATTCTCTCCAGAAGAATACATTGTAAGAAGATGACTGTTAGTATGTTTTAACATCAATTAACATTAAGGTTTGATAATAATTTTTTGTTGGCGAGTTCAAATGTTTTCATTTCATCATCTGATAGCCCGCTCCAGATTTTCTTTAGCATTACATTTTGAGTGTTTATTAGTTTTTGAGCAAGTGTAACTCCGTCAGGGGTTAAGCAAATACTTTTGCTTCGACGATCGTTTTTATTATTAATTCTTTTGGCAATATTCTTTTTTTCTAATTTGTCTATGATGTGTGTGATGTTTGTTTTGGAGAATTGTAACTCCTTGTAAATATCAGAAGGGGACTGACAATAATCATCAGACATATATAATGAAACTAACACCATAAATGTTGAAGTGTTTATTCTATACTCGCTCAATTCATTTTCTATAATACTCTGGATTTTGTCATTTACTCTAATATATAAGTGTATTAACAGACTCTCCTGAGCCGGGTATGCCGGATTTTTGATTTTTTTTGTAGTTTGTTATAGTTTTTAATAAATCTATATTATTCATAATTCCACCACACGGCAAAAGAAAACTCATGAAGATTACTCAACCTGAGTGTTACATGAAGTATCGTGAACGCCGGAAAATCTAAGTTCCAGCCTGTACCGTAATCAGATAATCGCAGCAAAGGGACAAAGCAATAGTCCCTTTGCTGCACAGCATCAGAATGAATAACGAATATTAGCGTTTATCGCATCATCTGTGTTGTATTTACCGAATGCAGAGCGTTCAACTTCCAGCCCCAGACGCGTATTGTCGCCAAACCGGGCATTTAACCCCACACCGTAAAGCATACGACCGTCTTTTCTGCCATTAATCTGATGTTCTCCCGCTGCATCCTTCAGGTGAACGTCAGCACTGTCCGTCAGATCGAACTCATAATGCAGGCCGGCACGGGCTGTCAGACTCCAGTCCTTACCACTGAAGGTTTTACCGGAAACAACGCCGGTTCTGCCTACCAGAGGATTAACGCTGTTACGACGCATTGAGACATCCATTCCACTGTCGTTCCAGTTAAATGTTTGGCCCTGCAGTCTTCCCCAGACCAGTTCCGCCTGAGGTTCAACAAACGTCGTATCTGTCAGATGATAACGGTATCCGACTTCTGCACCTGCATACAGTGAATGGCTGCGGAAGTTCTGTTTACCAGCTCCGGCAAAGTTCAGGTCATATTTGTTTTCATTGTGAATATATTTGGCAATCAAATCAAAGTAAGCGCCGGACCGGAACAGACCACTGGCATAGAAACCACCACCCCATGATTTTGTTTTACCGCTGTACAGGCCTGCTGACGCATCTGTGTCAGTGTAGGTGGCCATCACGCCGGTAAACAGGTCCATACTTCCCAGTTCGTGCTTACGGTCAGCCCCCATCTGCAGCAGGGTATAGTGGTCAGTGAAACCGCCATCAGCAGAGCCGGAACCGTTCAGCAGACGCACCCACGTACCGGCTTCGCCGTTAATATCCCTCAAATCGCCCATGCGTTTGTTCAGGTTGTTAACTTCAGTGATGAAGTTGTTATAGCTGATGTGCATGAATGTGGCGGCAGCCTTACCCTGGCCGTCGTTACGTGCAACCTGGTAACCATCGAGGACCCACTCTTTTTTCCCGTCCTCTTTTCTGACACTAAGGGTGGGGGTGACATCACTGAATCCCACAACCCGTGTTGATGCCCTGAACAGATTATCAGCTGTCGCTTCAGGTGCGCTGACCAGTGGAATATCAAGCGTGTCCTTGTCAGAGGGTTTTTTCAGGAAGTTAACCCAGATGCTGTTGTCATGACCTGTTGCCGACTTGTTTATCACCAGTTTGTCTGCCTTGTTAAGGTCTGTACGCATGACAAATGCTGACTGAACCGCGTCCAGATTATCTGTTGTCAGTGTCGTGAACGATGATGTTCCCCCGTTAAAACCGACTATTGTCCGGTTAAGTTTCATATTTCCTGCCGTGGAGTTTCCGTTCATCGACCACTGGGTGTCTGTCATGCTGACGGTGGCATCCGGTGCATTCAGGCTCCCGCTCCAGGTATTGCGGTACCCGTTAAACAGGCTGTACAACATCTGATTCTGAAGAGTCAGGTCAGGACTCAGTTCCCCTTCCCCTCCGAGGGTGACAGTCCCTTTATCCTGAACATTGATATTACCTGACAACATACTGTACGGCCCCACGTTCAGGCGGGCATCGTCTCCCTTCAGGTTCCATGAACCGGCATAATCGTATACAGGTAAAAGTGTGTGAGATACCTCATCAGGACGGCTGTTCAGACTCAGGGTGGCATCAGAAATATTCACCGGACCGTCAGAAACAAAACTCTGACTGGCCAGAACATTTGCTCCCTTGTTCAGATTCAGGGCGGTACTGGTCAGCGTTGAGTTCTCCAGAACGGCACTGTCTGAGGAGATATTCACGGTACTGTTGTTCGCCTGTATTCCGCCATTGAATATCTCATTGATATTCAGCACTGACTGATTATCCAGGTTGACGGTGCCGTTGAAGACGCTTTTATCTGCATCTTTAGTTGCAACAGATGTGCCTTCTTCAAGGGTAAATGCTGTTCCCTGGCCATCTTTTTTGTCGATAAATACCCGACTGTCGCCCAGCGTGACGCTGGAGTTATCTGCCTGGATGGTTGTGTTCAGTGTGGCATTGCGGCCCAGACCAAAGTCTGTATCTTTTAACACGAGCGAACCAAAGCTGAACGTCCTGTTCTCCCAGTCATCCTGTGTAAATGAGGTGGGCTGTGTCAGAACGGAATTGTCGCCCAGAGACGAGACTGTATTTGCAATACTCTGAGACGTTGAAGCATGGATAACCGGGTGGCCCTGAATGGTCAGACGACCGTTTTCCTGAGTAAATGTACCGGACATATTCGCTGAGCCGTCCATAACCAATGCGCCGGTTGTACCCGGGGTTGCTTTATTTGAGAAATTAATATTTCCCAGCAACTTGCCATGATACAGATACCCTTTATTATTAATTCTGTTTGCAAGCAGCGCCTGTGCACTGTTCTGGTCATGTCCGACATATTCCCAGTGCTCGTTACTGACCTGACCGGTAGGGAACCAGCCATAACTACTTGTTTTCAGGATAAAATAATCGACGGTATGAGTATAGGGATTATTATAAATATATAATGAACCTACTGTTCCCCTGTTTGATGATGACCATTCATTAACTTTTACGTTTGCCGGACGCGTCTGATAATCCAGAGTGATATTAGCCGTTTTATCACTGCTGTTACCGAGAGTTGCGCCATAATCGGCGGCATTCAGCTTATGAAATGTCAGGTCATTCCCGTTAACATCCAGAACCCCCCCCCGGTAGCCCCAGGATATATTGTCCGGATTAACCTGCTGGTTGTCTGCCAGCACGACTGTCGGGCGGCCGCTGGCAATATTCACGCTACTGAATGCCTGAACGTGTCCTGAACTGTCAGCCTGCTGATTGAGGACAACGGTCCCATCCCCGACTTTCAGGCCGCCCTCATTAACACCGGTTCCCTGTACAACCAGGGTTCCTTCGCCGATTTTATGCAGGTTGTCACCTTTCACACCATTAACCTGCCAGTTTACGGAGGCATCCTTGTCCACAATAATACCGGCCCCGGTCCAGGTACTTCCGTTTGAAGTGGTGACAGTGTAGTCATCAGTAAATGTCAGTGAACCGGCACCCTGCGTGACAGAGTTTTCCAGGTCAATCTGACCATTATGTCCCAGGAATGTCAGATTTTTACCTGCGTTCAGGTCAGAACCTTTTTGCCCGTGCATGGCATATTCATCGGAACCCTGTTTCAGAGAGCCAGTGCCGGTGCTGCTGTCAAATTTCCATTGCAGGGGGGCGCCGGATGAGGCATTAAAAAAGACGGGAGCGTCATTATCCTCTGAATAGATCTGTGAGAGAAAACTCTGAGGAATAAGAGAATATATCAAATTGGTCCCCCCTCCTACTCCCGAGTAAACACCGACCAGTTCCCACTGCCCTTTGGCCGTATTCCAGCCAAATAATGGAGAACCACTGTCGCCGGCCTCTCCAAAAGAGGGCAGGATGCTATGATCATGTATGTTGCCCCCCATATACAGCTGAATGCCGTCTGAGCCGTGATAAAAGAATGATGTCGGGAGTATTCCTCCTGTCAGATAACCATACCCACCTGTTACCCAATGTCGCTTACCCTGACTATCCTGAATATACTGACTTCCCGAACCAGCCCTGTAGAATGCCGAGTATTTTGAAGGGTTCAATATATCAGCTGTTGATGAGCTGGTTACGGTAGCCGGAGCAACCTCAGTTACGAGCTTATCAAGTCTTGGTGTGTGGAGATCAGATGAACTGTGTTCATTACGATCCACAATATGGTAACTGTTCTGACCATCACCGAAGCTGACGCTCTGATATCCTTTATTATGTTTTACACTGGCTATATATTGCGGGTTAATTAATGTTGCAACGCCGGGATTTGAGCTTACATTCACACTGCTAAAATCAACCATGGGCGCTTTATCAAGATGTCCTACTAATTCCCCTTTATTATTAAAAATAGGAATGTTTGTTGCGCCAGCCTGAAACTGCCCTTTGTTTTCTGCAAAGTCGCGGTATGTCTGGTAAGGATTGTTGCCACCAACCGTTGATGCACCAGCAACGGTTGGGAGTAATGCAGATAGTGCCAGAGAGGTAAGTACTGAAAGTCTTTTTCCTCTGCGGGTACTCCCTTTACATACCCTTCGGGCTAGTTCAGAGACAACCTTTACTGTGTTAGTAATATAACAATATTTTAGAGCGTATATTTTATTCATAGTAAATGATTCCGGAACGTATATTCCAAAGTTACATTAATAACCATAGACAATTTCAAACGAAAGCATTGTTGAATTGCGCGCTAATTATTAATTAGCTATATAATTATAAATGTGACATATGTCACATTTATTTTTGCTTAAAACTACAATATTTTGTAGTTGCACGCATTCTTTGTCTGTGGTTTTCATTGGTGGTAATGAAAATGTTGTTTGCTTTTTCTCAGGTGTTTTGACTTATGACTTAAAGTCATAAAATATGCGACGCTAATACAACTACAGAAAAATGGTATATATGGATATCGACGATATTTGTTGATTTTTATTTTAAATTGCGTGGCGGTTCAGAGCGGATATATATATCACCATACCATCATCTGTTTTTCTGAAGTTCAGATTAGTTTTAACACACTGTTTTCCATCTTCGTTGATTACAACAGTCTTTTTAATGTATTTACGAATGGCATCATTCGACGTTCTAACGGATTTAGTCGATGGTGGGGTAATTAATAAAACATTTGCTGTAATCAAAAACGGTAATGTCTTCAATTGATAGAAGTTTCTGGTAATCTACTGGTATTTAAGGTTTTCCATGGCTACCGTTACTGTTCATCGTCCGCGCTGTAATTCCGATAAAGTTTATCGACATGGTCGTAGTTGTTCCCAGCATGAGCGTTTCCGTTGTCGTTCATGTAAACGTGTTTTCCAGCTCACTTACTCTTATGAAGCCAGAAAACCCGGCTTTAAGGAGCTGATCGTTGAAATGGCGCATAATGGCACAGGGGCCGTGATATCGCCAGAATACTGAAAATCAGCATCAATACCGTCATACGGACATTAAAAAGCTCTCGCCCCAGCGGATAACATCTGCGTCAGTCAGCTCACGCTGATGTTGCCCTTATCTGTGAACTTGATGAGCTGTGGAGCTTCGTTGGCAACAAGGCGCAACAACACTGGCTCTGGTATGCGTAGAACACTAAAACTGGCGGTGTGTTGGCTTACACTTTCGGGCCACGGAATGATGAGGCCTGTCGGGAATTGTTAGCCCTGTTGACTCCGTTCTGTATCGGCATGGTGGCCGCGATGACTGGGGCAGCTACGCCAGAGAAGTGCCGAAGGAGAAATACCTGACCGGCAAAATCTTCACGCAACGTATTGAACGTAACAACCTGACCCTCCGCACCCGCATCAAGCGGCTGGTAAGTAAAACAATCTGCTTCTCGCGTTCCGTTGAAATCCACGAAAAAGTCATCGGTTCCTTCATTGAAAAGCACATGTTCTACTGATTGGAAGCACTACCCAACGTTCAACTTATCATCATAAGTATAAAAATCACAAAATGGGAGGTAAGAGTCTTTACCTGGATTGTCTCGAAATGCAAAGTGTGCTTGCTTTACAACTAAATCTGGGGGTATCTAATGATTGCGTAATAGTTTTTTTATATACATATCAATGTCTTGCTTTTTACAATCTGTTTATATTATCCATTTTAAATCAATAGGTTACACATCGTTAATACCTTCCTTATTTTTTGATTGGGACAGATTTGGGACCGATGGGTTCAGGATCGAATCTATTTACCGTGCGTGTTCGGTAAGGTGATTAGGTGCGAGATGAGCATATCGACGAACCATTTCGAGAGTTTCCTATCCGCTCATTTTTAAGTGCAAGCAGGGAAACACCGGACCAAACCAATCAGCTGTTCGAAAATGGCAAGCGGATTAATATGCCATGGCGGCTTTAAGCCGCACGCATGGGGTGTGGCAAGCCTGATGGATGTTACTGTGCTTGTGGTGGCGTCTTTGCTGGTCTGGTTGTTGGTTAATCGCGAAAATCATTATGCCAGAGGAATACCACAGGACGTTCAGGTTTTGCATAAAAAAGCCCACCATTAAGGTGGGCAAAAGGAATGATTTATATTCTCTGAGAGAAACATTACATTTCTCCTTGTCACTTCTAACATGAAAATATGGAGAAATAATGGAGCTTATATTAATTGGCGATTAGGTAACCATGTGGTTATACAAAACAATACAGTTCTTTACATTTGCCTTGTTTTATGAATACTCCTAAAGAGGTGTATAACATAATGGTACAAGCAGGGTAGATATGAATATATTTGAACAAACTCCACCAAACCGCAGACGTTATGGTCTTGCTGCATTCATTGGGCTGATTGCTGGCGTTGTTTCCGCATTTGTTAAGTGGGGGGCAGAAGTTCCATTGCCACCACGTAGTCCGGTTGATATGTTTAATGCAGCGTGTGGTCCGGAATCATTAATCAGGGCTGCAGGCCAAATTGATTGCTCCCGTAACTTTCTCAATCCTCCGTACATTTTTCTTCGGGATTGGTTGGGACTGACAGATCCAAATTCGGCTGTTTATACCTTCGCCGGGCATGTCTTTAACTGGGTTGGTGTAACGCACATAATCTTTTCGATAGTTTTTGCCGTTGGTTACTGTGTGGTCGCCGAAGTATTTCCGAAAATTAAACTTTGGCAGGGCTTACTGGCAGGTGCTTTAGCGCAACTTTTTGTTCATATGATTTCATTCCCTCTCATGGGACTTACGCCACCTCTCTTTGATCTTCCGTGGTATGAGAATGTCTCTGAAATTTTTGGACATTTAGTCTGGTTCTGGTCTATTGAAATTATTCGCAGAGATTTACGAAACAGAATTACCCATGAGCCAGATCCTGAGATCCCTTTAGGCTCAAATAGATAATGCTTTGAATGATAAAAATGGCGCAAATATAGCGCCATTTTTATAGGTTAAAAACGTTGCTTTTCATATTCTGATGCGGACAGTCAGTGATCATATCGCGCTACTTCAGGATGATGTAGATCCGGAGAACGCTACAGAAAAAGAGGCATTGTTGCTGGAAAATGGAAGAAGTTTCAGGTTTTGTTGTCCCTGAAAAACGAAGCCCCGCTATTACAACTGGCGGGGCAATGCAATTAATTATTGTATATTTATAACGGTGTTAGCCCATATTTAGCTCTTGCACGATTGCAAGCCTCATTGACTTCTCCGTTCTCACCAGACATGGCGAATTCTCTGCATGTGGACGATCGATTTTCATATATCGTGCAGCAGGCATTTTTGCCCGGTGTTCCTGCAAGGGCAATACATCGGGGATTTTTCTGATTAGTACCGCTCATGCATCGGTGAAAAGGGGATATTTGTTCAGTGAGCCTGGCGGGAATGGTACCGCCAGCATCGTCGGCTTCGGCCCAGTAAAAAGAGACGCGGAAAAATGCACAACAGGCACCACACGTCATGCATGGATTCAGATTGCTCATAATTCACCAGTACAGCTATAAATCGTAAAGAGAACTGCGGTACGTCGTATGCAGGGACGTATCGCGGTTGGCTGGTGTACTTTCGATAGTGTGAGTATTGAATGATTTCCAGCCGTTACCGATTTTACGTCCTAATTAGTGAAGAAACCACTCGTTAGCAGGCCGCCTGGTACCTTTCCGTGTCTCCTGAACACTGTGGTGTGCATATGAGAAAGCTCATCGGTGACATTGACGATCGCTTCCACATCATTTAAACGATTTTTGAGTCTCTGAGGTGGAATTCTTCCCTCGTCCGATGGATAAGTCTTAGTCCGCCGAAGGGGGCTTAGCCGGACAGGAATCGCTAATCTTAATGAATTTGTCGTTATAGACCAGATAATGATTCCCCGGCTGACGTAACTCAGGCTGATGAACCACGTCTCCCGGACGTAGATACCAGGCATCGCCTTCCTCTTCGGTCGAATCACATCCTGGTTTAATCAGTAGCTTAAACCACGTGTTGCCGGTGTTACTTACCGTTCCGGTCACCTGATCGAAGGACCATTTAAACTGAACCTGACGTGGTCGTACTACCAGAATGGTATCCATCACCACCACCGGCTCCGTGCTGACCTCACCGCCGCTTGGGCTGCGTTTTGTCAGGTTACGAGTGGGGACCTCGCGAAATGAGACCCGGTAGTAGCGCTCGCGGTTATCCCGTGGGCCATGATAGTAAAATTTAAAATACTCGCTCTCACCAGCCTGCAACGCCAGCTGGCGGGGGGCGAAAAGTAGTTCACCATCCACCGGTCGGGTGCGCAATTCACTGCTGCCCGGGCTATCAATAGCACTGATGGCAATACGGTATATCCGCGCGCTTTTGTTGTTATTCACGACACGTTTGCTGACAAAGTCAGTCTCGGACGGCAGTGAAAAAGTCAGATTGCCGACCGAAATCGCCTGTGTCAAAGGTGCCGCCAGCATACAGACCACTGTCAGCAGGGCCTTAGTTAATGTTACGCCACGTCGCCTGAACATGAATCTCTCCTGAAGCGCTGACTTCGCCAAACCAGCCGTTATCATCTACCGTACGCAGAGAAATGGCGTTATCCATTGGAATCGAAAATTTGACTGTGGTCTTATCCATCTGCCCCACTTCGCCAGAGATATCAGTCCACGGTGTGGTCAACCACAGCGCATCGGTCATATCCCGCCAGCTATCATCGCACCCGGCATCGTAGGTTTTTGTAGCTCCGTTGCGGGTAATAAAGGAAAGCGTCGCCGGGAACGGTACTTTCGCCTTACCGTCATCGGAGCTGAAGACACAATAGGAGCGCCCGCCAATCACCTGCGCGGGTCCGGTCACCTTGATCAGCACTTCGTCGGCAGCTGTTTTACCGCTGGTGGTTACGATATACCCGAAATCGAGTGCCGACTCGCCGCTGCCAACATATCCCTCCCGCGACGGTGTCTGAGTATATTCATCGGAGATAATACTGATGCTGAAATCACGGGGTTTGATAATCAGCGTGTTGGAGGTAGAAAATTCATACCAGCCAGACTCCGGTGATGTGGTGTTCTGAAAGCGAAAGTTGAATAGATCTTTGGTGTTGATATCGCTGATCCCGAGGTTCACCATCTGTTTAAAGAAGTTGCTCGAGAAGAAAACATAGATCGAGTCTGCGCTCTTCATCTCGTTGAAGGTGTAGTAATAGGCAGTATTGCTCACCGGTTTCCATGAACTGCCATTCAGACTGAACTGCATATCGTACGCCCCGACGGCCGAGGCTAACGACGAGTTGGCGATCGCCGGGAATATATGGATTGAGGTGTTGCTGAGTCCGTTTGTTTGCAGGGTATAGTTAACCATCTTACAACTTAATCCTGAACGGCTGCCGATGGTTTGCGTCCGGCAGTCGGCGTTCCCTTCGCCCAGAGTCGGTACTCCGTCGCTGTTGATAAATACTTCCGCCAGCGAGTGGGTATTTATCAACCGCAGATTTGCTGCTTTCGTATGGGTGACGTTGCGAACATACCAGTTGCCGGAGGCCTGATCCTTACAGCG
>OJKJ01000177.1_pt1 | contig 46847 bp, 29 predicted proteins | sample 1596491 | NCBI WGS metagenome assembly OJKJ01 (sample SAMEA4350160, study PRJEB24818) | metagenome | biome: human; feature: gut; material: faeces | place: Denmark | collected 2013-09
ACACTGTATGATAATATCACAACACATTCCGGCAGGAAATTAACGACGGAGGATGTAAAGTTCAGCCTGGAATATGCCAGGGATTCTGCAGAGTTTGCACGTCATACTACCAATATTGATTACGATAACATTGAGATAAGCGATGAGTATACCATGGTGATTCCAACATTGCAGCAAAATGTGCTGTTCTGGAATGATATAACGAGAATCGATATTGTATCAAAAGCTGATTTTGAGGAGAGCTCCGATCAGATGATCACGACTCCGGTTGGAACCGGACCTTATAAGGTAACCAGCTATACACCGGGAGTGGAAGTAATACTGGAAAAGAACGAAAACTACTGGAATGCTGGTCAGACAGCGGTTCAGCAGAGAAATGTAGACCGGATTATCTATAAATTTATCCCGGAGGAAGCCCAGAGAACGATCTCTTTAGAGAGCGGAGATGTGGATTTCGTATACGATCCGCCGCTGACAGAGCTGGAAGGTCTGATGAGCAACAGTGATTACGACGTACTCGAAGTAAAGACCAGCAGCACTCCAAGCCTGTATTTTAACAGTTCGGAGGGCAGTGTCTGCAGCAATAAGGAACTGAGACAGGCCATTGCGTGTGCGATTGACAATTCAGCGATCGTAGCGGCTGTCTACAAGGGTTTTGCCCATCCGGCCTGTTCTGTGGTAACGCCCAACAATCCGGAGTGGAGCGACGAGCTGGAAAACAGCGATCCTTACACCTTCGATCTGGATAAAGCAAAGTCCTATCTGGCGGAAGCAGGGTACCAATCAGGGGAGCTAAAGCTTAGACTGGCCACAGACGATGTGAGCACCCACAAGGCAGCGGCGGAAATCATTCAGGCCTATTTACAGAAAATTGGAATTGAGGTGGAGATCAGTATTTTTGATGCGGGTTCTTATAACACACTGCTGACTCAGAAGGATACGTGGGATATGCAGATCAACGAGTACACCACAAAGGGATCGATTCTGTTTTTCTTTGGTAATCAGGTAAACCGTAATAAGAATATCCGAGGCTTCTGGGATGATGATGAGTTCCAGAATATACTGGCGGAGGCATTAAAAGATGGTGATGATGAAAAGGTATCAAAATTGATTTCTATTTTTATGGATAATATGCCAATTTATCCGCTGATGAACAAGACCAATTATTACGTTTATCGTACGGGGATTGAAAATGTGAGAACAAAAGATGATTATATTGTGTTTCCTGGAGACGTGACCTATACGGAGGAAGCAGCCTCCTGGCTTTATAACTGATCACTGCAGTCAGCAGGAAACTGCTTGCTTAGGAAGGAAGAGGGAACCGATGAGTATTTCACTGGATTTTAATGAGAAGAATTACACGATCCGGGAAGTCAGTATTGAGGGAAAACAGATAAAATACCGCGCATTTGAAGATATTGTATATGTAAGAAAACCTTTGGCTGAGGAGTACCAGAAACTGAGCATCTTTGTGCCCGAACAGTATTATGAAGAGAAAAATGGAAGAGAGCGGCTGAAATCAGTGCCGATTTTCTTTCCTAATACAGTTGGTGGTTATATGCCCGGGCTGCCCGAAAGGCCGGGAAAAAACTTAATAGGAAAGACCAATGCGTCCTTTTATGCTCTTCTAAATGGATATGTGGTGGTATCACCGGGAGCCAGAGGCCGTGGAGTGAAGGACAAAAATGGATTGTATACGGGAACTGCACCAGCTTGTATTGTGGATTTAAAGGCGGCAGTTCGGTATCTGAAGCATAACAAAAACAGGATACCGGGAGACACAGAGAGAATTATCACCAATGGAACAAGTGCCGGAGGTGCGTTGTCTGTACTTTTAGGAACGACGGGAAACCATCCGGCTTATGAACCGTATTTAGATGAGATCGGAGCAGCGGAGGAAACGGACGATGTATACGCCTCCTCCTGTTACTGTCCAATTACAAATCTGGACCATGCAGATATGGCATATGAATGGGAATTCGGCAGGCTTAAGGATTATTACTGGGGGGAATCAGATGGGATTATGACGGAAGAACAGGCAGCAGTATCTTCCATTGAACAGGCCGCGTTTCCAGCGTATTTAAACAGTCTGAATCTGGTGACAGATACAGGGGAGCAGCTTTTTCTCAGAGAGGACGGAAATGGCAGCTTCAAGGATTTTATAGTACAGTACGTTCTTCAGTCCGCTGACAGAGAGATAAAGCGTGGAACTGATTTAACAGCTCTGGAATGGCTTAAGATAGAAAATGGCAGGGCCGTACAACTGGACTGGAATTCTTTTATCCGCTACCGGACAAGGATGAAAACAGCTCCGGCCTTTGACGATATTGCCCTTGCAACTCCTGAAAACGAACTCTTTGGTTCGCCGGACATATCCCGCCGCCATTTTACCCAGATTTCACTGGAACATAGCACAGTTTGTGGTGAGATGGCAGAGGAGAGACAGATCTGGCTGATGAATCCAATGTATTTTATACATGATCCGGCTGCAAAGAAAGCAAACTGCTTTCGCATCCGCCATGGGGCTGCAGACCGGGATACGTCGCTGGCTGTTTCAGCCATGTTGACAGCAGCCTTAAGAAATGAAGGAATTACTGTGGACTATCATCTGCCTTGGGGAGTTCCCCATGCGGGAGATTATGATCTGGATGATTTGTTCCGATGGATTAATATAACGATAGGATAATTTTTCAAAGAGAATCCCGCTTTCAGTATTGAAAGCGGGATTCTGAATTAATCAGTTCCTGCAGCGCATCTTCCTGTTCAATCGCGATTCCCGACGGCGTCTTCGTCACAAATCCCTGTTGTTTCAGCTTCGCCATGATCCGCGACACGGTTACGGAGTGGCAGCCCAGATACTTGGCCATCTCGGCGTATGTAAAAAAGCGGGGGACGACCCGCGTCCCGCCTCTGAGCTGCGATACTTCAAAAAGCAGATGACACAGCCGGACCACAACCGATTCCTCCTGCATTAAGTGGAAATGGATCAGGGCGTCATTATAGTTATCCGCCAGCGTCTCCATGAGAAACGCGTTAAATTCCCGGTTGCTTAAGATCAGCTCCTGGAAGGTGCAGTAGGGAACCTGCCACAGGGTGCATGTGGTTTTGGTAACCACCGAAAATTCCGGCGCGCTTGCATTGAGCCGTTCGGCGCTGACGACAAACTGGTTAAAGCCGATGAGGCGGTACGGGCGGAAGTATAAGTATACTTTTTCCTCTCCCTGCTTCGTGATACTGTTGAGTGCACAGATGCCTTCTTCCAATAGATACACGTAGTTTGATATATACTTGTCATACTTTTTATTGAGAACAATGTCTTTCGGCATTGTGATACGCGTTCCGCTGTCTGTGATGATTTTTAAGAGTGACTCCTTCATGTTTTCTCCGTTCCTTGCGATAGTAATAAAAGATCGGATTCAGTATATCATAATTTTGTCAAAATAACCAGATTTATAACCTGTGTTATTTTTCTATGAGCAGATATATGATAAAATTAGATCAACAATGCAGGGGAGTAAATGAGCCGGAAAAGTAAAAAAGAGATGCTTTCGGGTTTTATTGTGCCCTCATTGTTATATTTTTCACAATATGGTAGAAAAGGGGTTTCAAGACATGGCGAATCAAAATGAGCGTAAGAGAGAAAAAATGTTTTTCATTCATTCTCTGATCGGTGTAGGAATTATGGTATTTTTCCGTTTCCTCCCGCTGAATCTCCCGGAAGTTACTTCGGTTGGTATGGAAGTATTGGGAATCTTTATCGGAACACTTTATCTTTGGACATTCGTAGATCCGCTTTGGGGGAGCCTGATGTCCATTGCTATGGTTGGCTTATCCAATTATATGCCGATGGCGGGCCTGCTTAAGGAAGCATTCGGAGCACCGGTTGTGGCTCAGGTATTTTTCCTGCTGATTATGGCAGGTGGTCTTGTATATTATAAGATCACACTTTACATAGGCCGTTTCTTTTTAACGAGAAAATTCACGAATGGCAAGCCTTGGCTGCTGATGTTCGTAATCTGTATAGGCTGCTACTTCCTCGGTGGATTTATCAGCCCGTTTACTGCGATTTTCTTATTCTGGCCAGTCCTCTATGATGTATTTGAGGAAGTCGGTTATAAGAAGGGGGATGCGCTGCCTCGTGTCATGCTGACGCTGGTGGTTGTCGCCGCTCTGATCGGTTTCCCTATGGCACCGTTCGCCCAGAACGGTCTGGCGCTGCTGACAAACTTTACCAATATTACGGCAAACCTTCCGGGAGGTCCGATTGTTGTCAATAATGCGGCTTACATGGCCGTAGCCATTATACTTGGTCTCATTATGATCGTGGCCAATATCCTGTTTGCAAAGTTTGTCATTCGCCCGGATGTGACAAAGCTAAAGAATTACGATGTCGATATGCTGAATAAGAATCCGCTTCCGCCTATGGAACCGAGACAGAAGGTCATCGGCATAAGCTTTGTGATTCTGATTCTGGGTATGCTTCTTCCCAGCCTTTTCCCAACTTTACCGGGAATGGCATTTCTTTCCTCTAACAGCCTCGGTCTGGCTCTTCTGATGGTAGCCATTCTGGGAGCGATCCGTATCAAGGGAAAGAGCGTTTTAGAGATTCCGCAGGTTATGGCCACCAACTTTAACTGGGGCGCATACTTCATTATCGTTGCTGCGATTTTGCTGGGAAGCGTGCTGACCAGTGACAATACCGGTGTTTCCGCTTTCTTAAGCGTCGTACTTTCCCCGATTTTCCAGGGAATGTCACCGATGGTCTTCACCATTCTTTTAATGGCGATGGCGGTTCTCTTAACCAACCTCTGCAACAGCCTGGTAATCGGTATGATTCTGCAGCCGGTTATCGTTACATATTGTACACAGACCGGAGCCAACCCGGCACCGATCGTTACGCTGTTAATTATCTTTGTGCTGTTATCGGCGGCTATTACACCGGCAGCTTCCCCGTTTGCGGCGATCCTGCACAGCAACAAGGAATGGGTTCCGACCAAGTACGTTTACCAGTATACGATTCCATTCGTCATTCTGGAACTGATTATCGTTCTTGTGATCGGTGTCCCGTTAGCAAATCTGTTAATGTAAGTTTAGAAAGGAGTTATGTATCATGGCACAGTATGATGTAATTATTGTTGGCGCGGGTCCTGCCGGTATGACGGCGGCAATCTACGCGGCGAGAGCGGATATGAATGTTCTGCTTCTCGACAAGCTGGCCCCGGGCGGACAGATTATCAATACGAATGAAATTCAGAACTATCCGGGGGTCGGAACGATCAACGGAGCAGAGCTTGCGTATCAGATGTTTGAGCATACACAGCAGTTTGACAATATCGCGTTCGACTACGGCACGGTAAAGAGTATCACAGACGAAGGAAAAGTAAAGAGAGTCCTCTGTGAGGAGGATGACAAGGAATTCACGGCGAAGGCCATTATCCTTGCTACCGGAACGAGACCGAGATGCCTCGATATCCCGGGAGAAGATAAGTTCCGCGGCAACGGAATCAGCTGGTGCGCCATCTGTGACGGAGCCCAGTACCGCGACCGTGACGTTGTGGTAATCGGCGGAGGCAATTCCGCGGTGGAGGAATCCATATTCCTTGCCGGTATCGTAAAATCACTGACGATTGTAACCATGTTTGATTTGACGGCTGATCCGATGGCCTGCGATAAGCTTCGCGCCATGGACCACGTAACCGTTTATCCATACCAGGATATCCTGGAATTTACCGGAGACACGAAGCTGACCGGCGTTCATTTCAAGTCCACGAAGACCGGCGAGGAGAACACGGTTTCCTGTGACGGCGTATTCGAGTATATCGGACTCACACCAACCACAGAATTCTTAAAGGATTTAGGCGTGTTAAACCAGTTCGGCTATGTGGAAGTAGACGAGAAGATGCACACAAAGGCAGCCGGTATCTACGGAGCCGGAGACTGTGTGACCAAGAACCTGCGCCAGGTAATCACCGCCTGTGCGGATGGCGCGATCGCAGCTCAGGAAGCGTCCCACTACGTTCAGAATTTAGAAGATTAAACAACGATTCATGCCCGCCTGTTTTCCTGTGACGAACGATAACGGAATTTTATTGTAAGATAAAAATTTAGAATTTTACTTTATTGTTATTTTGCAATAGAATAGAGTTAGTATGTTTAGAATGGGAAAACAGTGTGGAGTTCATACAAAAGGAAAGGAAGAAAGATTATGTTAAAGGAAGTAAACAGCGAAGAATTTAAGGAACTGGCCGGAAAAGGCCTGGTACTGGCGGACTTTTTTTCAACCACCTGTGGACCCTGTAAGATGTTGGGATTTGTATTGAAAGATGTAGAGAAGGAATTCGGCGACGACTTAACCATTTTAAAGGTTGATTTCGACCAGAACAAAGATTTGACAGCAGAATATGGCGTGACAGGATACCCAACCCTGGTTCTTTTAAAGGAAGGCGAGGAAGTAGGACGTCTTCAGGGCTTACAGCAGAAACCGGTTATCATCAAGCTGGTAGAAGAACACAAATAAGAACCTAACGAATAAGAACAGATACGGGGAGGTATCATCATGTCAGTAAAATATTCATTTGAAGATCATATTGTAAACAGACAGTACGAAGCAGAGCAGGAGATGTTAAAGGAATTCGAAGCAGGCAATTACACAATTGCCAATCCGCTCGTTAAATATAACGCTTATCTTGTCAATCCGTTATCCGCAGTCGTATGTTTCCATACAGAAAAGGAAACAGCCATTACCATTACCGTGCTCGGCAAGACACCCCAGGGCAATATCAGCCATACATTCCCGAAGGCAAAGAAGCATGTGCTTCCGGTTGTAGGACTGTATTCCGATTATCAGAACAGAGTTGAGATCAGAGCTTACCGCGGTGAGTCCAACATCATCACCATCGATGTACCGGATGTGTTTGACGGCAAGGAAGTAATCTATTCCATGGATACGACTCCTGAGTATTTACAGGACAACATCATCTTAGTATCTCCGGCAGGCGAGGATCTGGCAGTTGGATTCGACTACGCAGGCGATGCAAGATGGCATATGACGATTCCATGTGTATTCGATGTGAAGAGACTGAAAAACGGCAACTTAATCATGGGTTCCCACCGGGTAATCCAGATGCCTTACTATATGTCCGGTTTATACGAGATCAGCCCATGCGGAAAGATCTACAAGGAATTCCGTCTCCCGGGCGGCTACCATCACGATGAGTTCGAGATGGAGGACGGCAACCTCTTAAGCCTGACAGACGATTTAACCAGTGAGACAGTAGAAGATATGTGCGTTCTGATCGACCGCAACACAGGCGAAATCTTAAAGACCTGGGACTACAAGAAGTTCCTCGATCCGAAGAAGGTAAGCAAGTCCGGCAGCTGGTCTGACCATGACTGGTTCCACAACAACGCCGTATGGTACGACAAGAATACCAATTCCTTAACCTTCTCCGGACGTCACATCGATTCCATGGTAAACATCGATTATGAGACCGGAGAACTGAACTGGATCATCGGCGATCCGGAAGGATGGCCGGAAGAGATGCAGAAGTACTTCTTCAAGCCAGTCGGCAACAACTTCGGATGGCAGTATGAGCAGCACGCCTGCGTCATCACGCCTGACGGCGATGTTATGTGCTTCGACAACCATCACTACGGTTCCAAGAACCCGGAGAAATATCTGGCAGCCAAGGATAACTACTCCAGAGGTGTCCGTTACAAAATCAACACCGATGACATGACCATCGAGCAGGTATGGCAGTACGGCAAGGACAGAGGAGCAGAATTCTTCTCCCCATATATCTGTAACGTAGAGTACTACAACGAAGGACACTACATGGTTCATTCCGGCGGTATTGCATACGACACAGAAGGCAATCCTTCCGAGGCGCTGGGCGCATTTGCAAAGGATCAGGGCGGCCGTCTGGAGAGTATTACGGTTGAGATCTGTGATAACAAGAAGATGCTTGATTTACATGTACCGGGCAACTATTACCGCGGCGAGAAGCTGAAATTATACAGCGACGGCATCAATTTAGAGCTTGGCAAGGGCCAGATTTTAGGCGAGATGGGCGTTACGAAGGAATTCGATACCGAGATCCCGTTAGATCCGTCAGGCGAGATGCTTCCGGAGAGCTGCAACGCGAGAATCGAAGACGAGATCGACCGTTTCACATTCTTCTCCCGTTTCGAGAAAGGCCAGCTGGTTATGCTTCTGTTAGAGCAGGGCGAAGAGGTTCACCGCTACTTCATTTCCACTACGGCGGTTCCGTTCCTGGCGATGTGCTGCGGTACATTCCTCGATTCCGACGACAGAAATACGAGAACCAACATCAATAAGACAGGATTAAAAGGTACCTATGATCTTCGTGTTATCATCGATGACAAGAAGTATGAGACCGGCGTTACGATCAGCTGTTAATCATCAGGATCTGACACTGTTACAGGATGCAAGAAGACACATATAGACTGCAGGAGGGGGCCGCGATTTAAAGACGTCCCCCCCTTCGCAGGTTTTCAGGAGGGTTTATGGGAGTTTTATACAAAGAAGTAAAACATATCATTGACCAGCAGTATGAGGCGGAATCAAAATTTCTGGAGGAGTACGGAAAGGAAAGCCATACCATCGCCAATCCTTTCGTTGTTCTCAATCCATATCTGATTGCGCCTCTTACCGCGCTTGTCATGTTTGAGAATGAAAAACCGGCTTTCGCCAAGGTTACGGTGAAAGGAAAAGAGGCGGCGGGAGATTACATGTACCGCCCGAAATCAGACGCAAGAAAGATGGTTCTTCCGATATACGGCCTGTACGAGGACTATGAGAATACCGTAGGCATCGAGCTGAGCACAGGGGAGACCGCGACTCTTAAGATCGTGACAGAGAAGGCCTCCGAACAGCTAAAGAAGCCAACCTCCATCGAAACCACGCCGGAGTACATGGAAGACAATGTTATGATGGTAAGTCCGACTTCACCGGCTTATACGGCGGCTTATGACTATGCGGGGGACGCACGCTGGTATAACACGCTGAATCTGGCCTTTGATTTAAAGCGTGTCCGCAACGGACGCCTTTTCGTGGGAACCGACCGTCTGGTAGCTCCGCCTTACCATACCACCGGCATCTACGAGATGGGAATGATCGGAAAGATCTATAAGGAATTCCGTATTCCGGGCGGCTATCACCATGATGAGTGGGAGATGGAAAATGGAGATATTTTGATCTTGACCCAGTATCTGGCCCGTGGTACCGTAGAAGATGCATGTGTCATGGTAGACAGAAATACCGGCGAGATCTTAAAGGAATGGGATCATCAGGACGTGCTTCCTGTTTACCCGGTCGGCGGCTCCGGAAGCCAGGATGCACACGACTGGTTCCATAATAATGCGGTATGGTACGACAAGAAGACGAATTCTCTCACCTTCTCCGGACGCCATCAGGATATCATCATCAACCGTGATTTTGAGACCGGGAAGCTGAACTGGATCATCGGTGATCCGACCGGCTGGCCGGAGGATATGCAGAAGTATTTCTTCAAACCGGTCGGCGGGGACTTCGACTGGCAGTATGAGCAGCACGCCTGCATGGTGCTTCCAAACGGCGATATCATGTGCTTCGACAACGGCCACTGGCGCTCCAAGGAGAAGGAACACTACGTGGACGCGAAGGATAACTTCTCCCGCGGTGTGATCTATCACATCGACACGGACAACATGACGATCGAGCAGGTATGGCAGTACGGAAAAGAGAGAGGCGCCGAATTCTTCTCCTGCTACATATGCAACTGTGAGTACTATGAGAGAGGCCATTATCTCGTTCATTCCGGCGGTATCGGCAAGCTGAACGGAGAATGGATGAACATGCCTGGCGCAGGTATGACGGCGGCCATCGACGATGGATCGGCTGAACTCAGTTCCATCACCGTAGAGGTGAAGGACGATGTCGTTCTGTATGAGATGCATCTGCCGGCCAACTACTACCGTGCGGAGAAGCTCCACTTATACGACGAGGGCGATGCAGTGACCTTCGGACGCGGGGAGATTCTTGGAAGTATCGGTATGACTGAGGAATTCCTGACAGAGGTACCTGCAGAAGACGGCGGCATGGTCCCGGATTCCTATAAGACGAAGATCGCAAAGGAAGCGGACCGCCTTGTATTTAAGGCAAGCTTTGAAAAGGGCACGCTGGTCATGCTGAATTTAGAGGGCGAAAACGGAAGCCCGACACGTCACTACTTTGTTCCAACCACAAAGCGCCCGTTCCTGGCCATGTGCGTAGGCACATTCCTGGAACACGATGAGAGAGCCGTGGAATTCCCTGTCAGCGGTGAGGGAATAGAAGGAACATATAAAGTTACCGTTACCATCGATGAAAAGAAATATGATACAGGAGTTACAGTAAATTTTTCCGCCGAACAAAGGTGAGGGGGACTTACCCTGTTAAACAATTTCTTTATCATACCAACGAGACTGAAGGAGTCAAAAAAAGGAGGATACACGCAATGGGTTACAAAGTAAGCTTTGAAGAAGCGAACAAGATCTTTGCAGCGCTCCAGGATGAATACGAAATCTGGGCACCGAAAAGATTTGTAGGAAAAGGAAGATATTCCGACACCGATATGATCAAGTATGACAAGATTAACACTGTAGAAGAGATCGAGTACATGGATAAGTCCGATTTCCCTGCAAAAGAAGTGTTAAGCCCGATCACAGAATCCCTGTTCTATTTCACAGAGGACGAGTACATTGAGAGCAAGGCTACAGGCAAGAAGCTTTTAATCTTCATGAGACCGTGTGATATCCATGCACAGCATCATCAGGAGAAGATCTACTTAAGCAACGGCGGTTTCGAGGACATGTACTATAAGCGCATGAACGAGAAAGTGAAAATCGTCATGATGGAATGTACCACAGGCTGGGATACCTGCTTCTGTGTAAGCATGGGTACCAACAAGTCCGAGGATTACTCCATGGCAGTCCGCTTCGGCGAAGGCGAGTTAAGCCTGGATGTGAAGGATGACGCGTTCGCTCCTTACTTCGAAGGCAAGAACGAGACCGGATTTAAGCCGGAATACGTAGAGAAGAATCAGCTGACCGTTGAAGTTCCGGAGATTCCGAACAAGGAAGTATTAACCAAGTTAAAGAACCACCCGATGTGGAATGAATACAACAAGCGCTGTATCTCCTGTGGTGCCTGTACCGTAGCCTGCAGCACCTGTACCTGCTTCACCACCACAGACATCATCTACAATGAAAATGCCAACGTTGGCGAGAGAAAGAGAACAACCGCTTCCTGTCAGGTTAAGGGCTTCTCCGATATGGCCGGCGGCATGAGCTTCCGCAACACAGCCGGAGACAGAATGCGCTTTAAAGTGCTTCACAAATTCCATGATTACAAGGAACGTTTCCAGGATTACCATATGTGCGTAGGCTGCGGCAGATGTATCGACCGTTGTCCAGAATACATTTCCATCGCTGCTACTGTAAAGAAGATGGCGAATGCGATCGATGAAATCGTTGCAGAAGAGAATAAATAGGGAGAGGTGGACGAAGAGATGAATAACATAGTAAAACCTGTTGCATGCAAGATTCTTGAAGTTAAGAGAGAAAGCTTACATGAATATACATTTAAAGTTGCAACCGATATTAAACCGGAGCACGGACAATTCTTACAGCTCTCCATTCCGAAGGTAGGAGAGGCTCCTATCTCCGTCAGTTCTTTCGGCGACGGCTGGATGGATTTCACCATCCGTTCCGTTGGTAAAGTAACCGATGAGATTTTCGAGAAGCAGGCCGGCGATACCTTATTCCTTCGCGGCGCTTACGGAAAAGGCTGGCCGGTAGAGAAGTTCCAGGGCAAGCATGTGGTAGTGATCACAGGCGGTACTGGTCTGGCTCCTGTAAAGAGCATGTTAAACATGTTTTATGACAATCCTGATTACGTAAAGAGCGTAACCTTAATCAGCGGATTCAAGAACGAGGAAGGCATCATCTTCAAGAACGACCTTGATAAGTGGCACGACAGATTTACCACATTCTATACACTGGACAGAGATCAGAAGGAAGGCTGGAACACAGGTTTCGTAACCGAGTTCGTTTCCAAGGTTCCATTTTCCGAGTTTGACGGCGATTACGAAGTAGTAATCGTAGGACCGCCGCCAATGATGAAGTTCACAGGCCTGGAAGCTGTTAAATGCGGCGTTCCGGAAGAGAAGATCTGGGTATCCTTCGAGCGTAAGATGTCCTGTGCTGTCGGCAAATGCGGCCACTGCCGTATCGACGAGGTTTATGTTTGCTTAGACGGCCCGGTATTCAACTATACACAGGCCAAATATCTGGTTGACTAAGGAAAGGAGCGAATAGAGAATGAATCACGATATTGATATTAAAAAAGTACGTATCAACTGTTTCAGACAGTCAAAAGTAGCGGGAGAGTTCATGCTTCAGCTCCGTGTTCCGGGCGCTTTAATCGAAGCGAAACACTTAACCATGGTTCAGGAAATCTGTGAGAAGTGGGGCAACGGCACCTTCCACATGGGTACAAGACAGACCTTAAATATTCCAGGAATCAAATTTGAGAATATCGAAGAAGTAAACAAATACATCAAGAAATACATCTCCGATGTTGATATCGAGATGTGTAACGTGGATATGGAATCCGATGACTACGGCTACCCGACAATCGGCGCCCGTAACATCATGTCCTGTATCGGCAACGCACACTGTATCAAAGGCAACATCAACACCTATGAGCTGGCCCGCAAGATCGAGAAACTGATCTTCCCGTCCCACTACCACATCAAGGTAGCTGTCGCAGGATGTCCAAACGACTGTGTAAAGGCAAACTTCAACGATTTCGGTGTTATGGGTGTCAACAAGCAGGTTTATGATATTGACCGCTGTATCGGATGCGGCTCCTGTGTGGAGGCGTGTGAGCACCATGCAACAGGCGTATTAAGCCTGAATGCCAACGGAAAGATTGACAAGGACGCATGCTGCTGCGTAGGCTGCGGCGAATGTTCCCTGATCTGCCCGACAGGCGCATGGACCAGAGGCACCAAGAAGCTTTACCGCGTAACCTTAGGCGGCCGTACCGGCAAGCAGAATCCGCGTGCAGGTAAGCTGTTCTTAAACTGGGTAACCGAGGATGTTGTTTTAGGCATGTTCGGAAACTGGCAGAAGTTCTCCGCATGGGCGTTAGACTACAAGCCGGAGTACTTACATGGCGGTCACTTAATCGACCGTGTCGGATACAAAGAGTTCGTAAAACATATCTTCGAGGGTGTTGAATTCAATCCGGAAGCAAAGATGGCAGACGATATTTACTGGGCTGAGAACGAGCAGAGAGGCAATATGCACGTTATGCCGATCTCCCAGCACAAGCATGCCGGCCCGGCTGAAACAGCAAACTATACATTTACACAGAAATAAATAATGGAAAGGGAGGGCGCGCCATCTACATCAGACCACCGCGCCCTCCCTGTTTCATTGAAACACCGGGGTACGCAGAGCTGCTGCACATGATGCACGCTGCAAAGATACCCGGCGCGATTTGTTACGATAAAAAAGCAGGAAAATTGAGCGTACTGTGCCTCCTCAGAGACATCCCCATGGACTTCTCCCAGGCACGCACCCCGAAAATTGGTATAAAATTCCCCCTCACATCCCTTATCCAAAAAGTGAGTCCAATTTTCCCCTCAATTACTCCCGCTTTTTTATCGTTATATGTTCCCGTTTCAATACATCTGTTACAAAACCCCTGTTTTATACATCTGTTCTAAATGAGAATTTTATGATAAAATAGACAGGTCTTAAAACACAGAAAGAAGAGGAAGACAATGGCATATTTCCCATTTTTTATGGATATAGAGGGGCAGCGATGCTTAATCGTTGGAGGCGGAAGCGTTGCCTGCCGGAAGGTAGAGGTTCTTTTGGACTACGGACCGGAGATCGTCGTCGTGTCCCCTGAGATGACGGACCGTATGGTACGGTACGGCAAAACTGCGGCCAGTAAGGTAACGCTTCTTTGCCGGGAGTATCAGGAGGAAGACTTAGACGGCGTGGATTTTGTGGTCGCGGCCACGGCGGAGGAAGAACTGAACCGGCGGATTTCCCTGGTCTGCAGAGATCGGCGGATTCCGGTGAATGTGGTGGATGTCAGGGAGGAATGCAGCTTCATTTTCCCGGCCCTGATTAAGGACGAGGATATTACCGTGGGAATCTCCACCGGCGGAAGCAGCCCCACCATCGCACAGTATTTAAAGGCAAAGTTCCGTGCCGCGATTCCGGAGGGCTTCGGGAGACTGGCTGCAGAGCTGGGGACGTACCGGGAGCTGGTGAAGGAGCGTATTCCCCTCCTTTCTGTCAGAACCGCGGTCTTTAAAGAGATGGTTGAGGAAGGAATCCGTCAGGGCGGAACATTTACCAGGGAACAGGCGGAGCAGTTGATTGACAGAAAGTTAGAGGAATTGGAGAAAGACCATGAATAAGATGATTCGTATCGGGACGAGAAAGAGCGCTCTGGCGATGGTACAGACAGAACTGGTGGCGGAAGCGCTGAAACGCGTTCAGCCGGGACTTTTAGTCGAGACAGTGACGAAAGTGACGGAAGGGGACCGCATCTTAAATAAGCCCCTGCTGGAGTTTGGCGGAAAGGGCGTCTTCGTGACGGAATTCGAACAGGCGCTGTTAAAGGGCGAGATTGACTTTGCGGTACACAGCGCCAAGGATCTTCCCATGGATTTGGAGGACGGACTGGGGATCGTGGCCGTGCCCCCGAGAGAGGACCCGAGAGACGTGCTGATGACGCCTGCAGGAACCGACCTGAGCGCGAAAAAGGAGATTGTTATCGGTACCTCCAGCTTACGACGGAGGCTCCAGATCGAGGCGCTGGGAAAGAAGCTGTGGCCCGGTTCAGCTGTGCGGTGCGAGGATATCCGGGGAAATATCCAGACGAGGATCAGAAAGATGGATGAAGGCCTCTATGACGCGATTATTCTGGCCGCTGCGGGCCTGAAACGCATGAAGATGGTAAATCCTCCGGCTGATAGCCTGGAGGAGTATTTTGAGACAAATGGGACGTATGATTTTCATTACTTTGACTGTGAGACGTTTATTCCGGCCGGAGGCCAGGGAATTCTGGCCGTGGAGGGGCGGATCGAGGACAGGACCTGCGGTCTGGCAGTGCGCATCCAGGACGAGGAGGCGAAGACGTGCCTCATACTGGAACGGAAGATCTTAAAGCTGCTGGAGGCGGGCTGTCACGAACCGATCGGCGTGTACTCCAGAATCAGGAACGGACAGATCGAAGTATTTGGAATCAACAGGCGGAACGGAGAAACGAAGCGTGTGTATCTGACAGGCGGAACCGGGGAGCTGGATCTTCTTGCGGAACGCGCGGCGAAAGGACTGAGATAGAGATGAAGGAAACGGGTAAAGTATTTCTGGTCGGAGCAGGCCCTGGAGATCCGGGACTGATTACGGAAAAAGGGTTAAAGAGGCTGCGGGAATGTGATGTGGTGGTCTACGACCATCTGGCGTCAGAGCGCTTTTTAGACGAGGTTCCGGAGGAGAGCCAAAGGATATACGTGGGAAAAAAGGCGGGCTGCCACTACATGAAGCAGGAGGAGATCAATCAGCTTTTGGTGGACCTGGCCAGGGAGGGAAAGAACGTGGTCCGGTTAAAGGGCGGCGATCCCTTCGTCTTTGGACGCGGCGGGGAAGAGGTGATGGCTGTTTCCCGGGAAGGCATTCCTTTTGAGGTAGTATCCGGTGTCACATCGGCCGTCGCCGCGCTGGCATCGGCGGGGATTCCGGTGACGCACCGGGCCGTCAGCAGAAGCTTTCACATCATGACCGGCCATACCATGACGGAGGCGGGGAAGCTGCCTCTCGATTTCTCGGAGTTCGCAAAGCTTTCGGGCACTTTGATCTTTCTCATGGGGCTGACTCATCTTCCGCTTATTGTAAAAGGGCTTCTGGAGAACGGAAAACCGGGAAGCACGCCAGCGGCGGTCATCGAAAAGGGCACGCTGCCGGGACAGCGCGTCGTGCGCGGAACGCTTGACACCATGGAACAGCGGGTGGCGGAGGAAGGGATTGGAACCCCGGCCATCATTGTTGTGGGGGAAGTGACTGCGCTGGATTTCGCTTCCACGTACCACGAGCCTCTGGAAGGCGCCAGAGTGGCGGTGACCGGAACGGATCTGCTGGCAGCCAAGCTGAGAAAGAGTCTGGAGGAGGCGGGAGCCTACACGGAGTGTGTCCTCAGCATGGAACTGGAATCCCACCGGTCCGGTGAGGCGATGAAGACCGCCTATGAGAGACTGGCGGGTTACGGATGGATCGTATTTACCAGCGCCAATGCGGTGCGTGAGTTCTTTCTCGGCCTTCTGGAGAGCGGAAGGGATAACCGCAGGCTCGGCCATGTGAAGTTTGCCGCCGTGGGTAAGGGAACGGAAAAGGAACTGCTCCGGTACGGATTTACAACGGATTACACGCCGGAGGAATACTGCGCGTCCGCCCTTGCCGAGGGTCTTAAGCGTGTTGTGAAGGAGGGGGAACGCCTCCTGATCCCGAGGTCTTTCAAAGGCTCGCCGGAACTGGTTGAGATTCTGGACAGCGCCGGAATCGTGTACGATGATATCGTCCTTTACGATGTGGCAGAGCGGAGAGAGGGAGCGAAGGAAATGGCGGAATCCCTCAAAAAAGCGGATTACTTAACGTTTGCCAGCGGTTCCGGAGTGGACGCCTTCTTTGATAATGCGGGTGAAGACGTGACCGCGCTTCTGAACGGGATTCGTGTGGTGTGTATCGGCGACATTACGGCCAGAAAGCTGGAGGAGCACGGAAGAAAGGCAGATGTGACTGCTGCCAGATTCACGGTGGAAGGCATGACGGAGGCTATCTCCCGGGACTGGAGCCGGAGAAGCGAAAACTGATTCTCACGCCTTCGGGAGAATCGGCGGAAAAAGGAACCTGTCTATAGTGCGTAAATTCACAGAAAAATTCTGAAAAGATATAAAATAAAAACAATAAAATCTTAAAAAAACATAAAGTAGATAAACATTTCCGATTTGATCTTGATATATGTGAATTTTAGGTATATTTTATTACTAGAGGAATGTGAGTGCTCATAGCGGGCCACTCCACTAGATTCGTGAGCTACCTCATCAAGTGGAGATGACATGCATCGCACGTAAGCGGTCAAAGGACGCCCGCCAAGTGCTCATAGCGAGGAGGCAGGATCATGGATTATTTGGTTGTTTATACAAGCAATACAGGCAATACAGAAAAAGTAGCGATGAAAATATTCGATTCAATACCGGGCCGTTCGAAGGATATCCAGAGGCTGGAGGAGCTGCATGACGAGGAGGCGGATACCTACTTCGTAGGCTTCTGGAATGACAGAGGCACCTGCGGGAGCCATGTGATGGAGTTCCTTTCCGGTCTGCACGGGAAGAAGGTGGCTCTCTTCGGGACCTGCGGGATGGGCGGAAGCAGTGAGTATTTTAAACAGGTGGAGAACCGGGTGTCCGTCTTTGTGCCGGAGGACAATGAGTACCTGGGCTGTTTCCTCTGCGGCGGCAGGATGATGCCTCAGGTACTGGACCGTTACAAACAAATGCAGGCCATCAACGATTCCCCCCAGATCCGGACGATGATAGCTGCGTACGAGGAGGGAATGCTTCATCCCGATGAACAGGATTTCCGGGATGCGGAAGCATTTGTGGAAGAGGCCCTTAATAAGTAACTGGCGGATAAAGGAGAAAAAGCATGGGTATCAAAAATGAGGACGACAATAAAAGCCCAAGAAAACCATTTATATACTACTATTTAATCGTCATGATCGTCATGATTCTGTTCAACTCGCTGATGGTGCCGTGGATACAGTCCAGAGTGGTAATCGAGGTGCCGTACAGTACGTTCCTTGAGAAGGTGGACGCCGGGCAGGTGACGGATGTCGCCAGAACGGACTCGGAGATCCAGTTTATTGCGAAGACGGGTGAGAAGGACAGGAACGGAAATGAGAAATACGCGACGTATAAGACAGGCCCGTGGCCGGATGAACAGCTGACCGAACGGCTTCTGGCTCATAAAGAAATCAATTTCCAGAAGACAATTGTGGAGCCGATGAATCCGCTGCTGTCATTTTTCTTAACCTGGATTCTTCCGATTCTGATATTCGTATTCCTTGGGAATATGTTGGCGAAGCAGATGCAGAAGCGCATGGGCGGCGGCAATGCCATGACTTTTGGAAAATCCAATGCCAAGATTTACGCGGAGTCGGAGACCGGCAAGACCTTTGCCGACGTGGCGGGCCAGGAAGAGGCGAAGGATGCCCTGAAGGAAATCGTGGATTTCCTCCATAACCCGCAGAAGTACGCGGATATCGGCGCCAGCCTTCCGAAGGGCGCGCTGCTGGTTGGCCCTCCTGGTACCGGCAAGACGCTTCTCGCCAGAGCCGTGGCGGGTGAGGCACACGTGCCGTTCTTCTCCATCTCCGGTTCGGAATTCGTAGAGATGTTTGTCGGCATGGGCGCTTCCAAGGTAAGAGATCTGTTTAAGCAGGCTAACGAGAAGGCTCCCTGTATTGTCTTCATCGATGAGATTGATACCATCGGTAAGAAACGTGACGGCGGCGGCTTCAGCGGCAACGATGAGCGGGAGCAGACATTGAATCAGCTTCTGGCCGAGATGGACGGATTCGACGGAAAGAAGGGAGTCGTTATCTTAGCGGCCACCAACCGTCCCGACTCACTGGATAAGGCGCTGCTTCGTCCGGGCCGTTTCGACCGGAGAATTCCGGTGGAACTTCCTGATCTTGGCGGACGCGAGGCGATCCTGAAGGTACACGGAAGGAATGTGAAGCTGTCCGACGATGTGAATTTCCATGATGTGGCGCTGGCAACAGCGGGCGCCAGCGGCGCAGAGCTCGCCAATATCGTCAACGAGGCTGCCTTACGGGCGGTCCGCATGGGCAGAAAGCTTGTGTCCCAGGAAGATTTAGAGGAGAGCGTGGAGGTGGTCATCGCCGGATACCAGAAGAAGGATTCCGGTGTCAGCGTCAACGAGCGGAAGATCATCGCCTACCACGAGGTAGGACACGCACTGGTTGCGGCATGCCAGAGCAATTCCGCGCCGGTACACAAGATTACGATTATCCCGAGAACATCGGGGGCGCTGGGCTACACCATGCAGGTGGATGAGGAGCAGCGGTATTTGCTCACAAAGGATGAGGCGCTCAATAAGATCGCCACCTTCACCGGCGGCCGTGCGGCGGAAGAGCTGATCTTCCATTCTGTGACCAGCGGAGCTTCCAATGATATCGAGCAGGCGACGAGAATTGCACGGGCCATGGTGACCCGGTACGGCATGAGCGAGACGTTTGATATGGTGGCCTTAGAGACGGTGACGAACCAGTATCTGGGCGGCGATACGTCGCTGGCCTGTGCACCGGACACGGCGAAGCTGATCGACGAGGAAGTGATAAAGATTGTCAGAGAGCAGCACCAGAAGGCCCTTCAGATCTTAAAAGAGAACGAAGGGAAGCTGCATGAGATAGCAGAGTATTTACTGGATAAGGAAACGATTACCGGCGAGGAATTTATGGATATCTTTCATAAAACAAGCGAAAATTCCGTTGAAATCTAAGCCCTGATTCATACGGTGGACTGACAGCCCTAGTACAGCATTGCATAAATAACTGAGTAACAGTGCCTGATATCTGCGTCAGGCGTGCTCCTGGCGTAGATAGCGGGTGCTGTTACTTAGGAATTTATGCAATGCTGTACTAAAGTTTCGGGAACCAGGAAGCCGCGGTATTTCATGACGGACTGATCTTTCAGGATCGACATGCGGCGGCGCCACTCCCGTGGTGTCTGCCCCATGGTGTCGTGAAACTGGCGGTTGAAGCTGGACACGGAATGATAGCCCACCTCCTCTGAGATGGAGAGGACAGAGGCCTCCGTCGTGCGAAGCAGGGAGGCGGCCTGGCGGATCCGGGTGTCTGTCAGATACTTAAGCGGACTGGTCTCCATGACGGAGGAGAAGATTCTTCTGAAATGAGCCGGGCTTAAGCTGCAGAGTTCAGCCAGATACTCCATAGAAAAATCGTCCATGTAGTGACTGCGGATATATTCCAGTGCAGGAGCGATGACCAGCGCATTTTCAGGCGGCTGGTCATCTTTTTTTTCTGCCGATGCAGCAATCTGACGGTATGCCCTGGCAAGATCGGTCAGAAGCGTAAGGAAGAGACCGCGCACTGAGATCTCATAATAGTCTTCTTTCCGTTCAAGCTCTTTCATAATTTCCGCCGCCAGAGCGTGGATCTCCGGGTAATCCCGTTCGTTTAAAATCAGGCTGGTCCGATGCTCCAGAATCGTTAAAAGGTTGAAAATGCGAAGATCTGATCCCGAAAACAATGGCGTTAAGAGCCCCGTGAGATCGACAAACAGGTACGACCATTTGCTTGCCGTACCAGGGGAACTGTAGGTGGTGTGGGGAACGTCGCAGGAGATCACGGTCAGATCACCGGCCCCAAACGGCCGTTTCGTGTCTTCGAAGATCATGGTGCCGCTGTCCGATTCACAGAGCCCAATCTCCAGGCAGTTGTGGATATGAAGCCGTGGGGAGGCCACGTCGGAAATCCGCCATTCCTCCCCGGATAAGAGGAGAACGGGAAAACGGGAGGACAGGTTGTAGTCACGGAATTCAATGTATGGTCTTTTGTGTCTGGGCATGGGCGCTTCCTCCTTTTTTCTATGATCCCATTATATCCGTAAATGATTGAAAATGCAAAGTTTTTGCCGCACTCTGACTGGAATGAGTGCGGCAGTTTTTATATAATTAAAAAAGATATCAATAATGTGAACCATCGCAGGCAGAGAATACTGCACTGTGGATAATTTGGAAGGAGAAGATTTATCATGGAGAAGACAAAGGGAAGTTTTACACTGCCGGGGGAAGCCGGCTATGAGGAGCTGACGCTCAGGCTGGCGGAACGCTGGGGCGCCGATGTGATCAGAGACAGTGACGGCACGGAGCTGTCGGCGGAGATCACGGGCGCCGGATATGGAATCTATTCCACTATCTGCCTCATACGTGACCACAATGAGTGGGCGAAGGCCCATCCGGACCAGCTTCAGCAGACGTTTCTCGTGACAGAGCCAAAGACGGCATTTGGTGAGGAGCTGACGTTTGACTTGATGGAGGATTTTTTTACCGAGCAGTTTACGATAAACGACAGCCCGGAAGCGCTCGCTTACTGGCAGGTCTTTGACCGCACGGAGGAGGCGGAGGTATCCCGCGCCAGCTGGCGCTATGATAAAAACAGCGGATCGGTGGTACTTGAGGGAGCGCATCCATTTCATGACTATACGGTGAATTTCCTGGCATACCGGATCTGGGAAGAAATCTCGATGTACAACCATGTGACAAATAACTGGGAGAAAGAGCATCTGATGCCGGTAGATCCAATCCACGAGGAGACCAGGGAATATCTCTATGGCTGGATGAAGAATTGGTGCGATACCCATCCGGTGACGACGGTAGTCCGGTTTACCTCCCTGTTTTATAATTTTGTGTGGATGTGGGGCAGCAGCGAAAAGAAGAGAAATTTATTTACAGACTGGGGCTCCTATGATTTTACGGTCAGCCCCGCGATGCTGAAGGCGTTCGAGGCGGAATACGGCTACGGCCTGACGGCGGAGGATTTCATCAACCAGGGAAAATTTCATGTCACCCATATGCCGCCTTCCGGGCGCCAGCTGGATTATATGGCTTTTGTAAACCGTTTCGTTGTGAACTTCGGGAAACGCCTGGTGGAACTGGTGCACAGCTATGGAAAGAAGGCGTATGTGTTCTACGACGACAGCTGGGTGGGAGTGGAGCCGTATAACGACCATTTTAAGGAATTCGGCTTTGACGGCCTGATCAAATGCGTCTTTTCCGGCTATGAGGTCCGGCTCTGCGCCGGGGCAGAGGTGGAGACGCATGAGCTGAGGCTTCATCCTTACTTATTTCCGGTGGGGCTGGGAGGAGCCCCCACGTTCTGCGAGGGAGGAGACCCGGTCCGCGATGCGAAAGAGTACTGGATCCACGTGCGCCGCGCATTGCTCAGGGAAAAGGTTGACCGGATCGGTCTTGGCGGATATCTGCATCTGGTGGAAGACTTCCCCGACTTCTGCAGCTATATGGAGACGATCGCGGAGGATTTCCGGCGGATTAAGTCCTTCCATGAAGAGGGCGCAGTGTATACACTGCCGATTCGGGCTGCGGTGCTCCATTCCTGGGGAAAGCTTCGTTCCTGGACGCTGTCCGGTCATTTTCACGAAACGTATATGCATGACCTGATCCATATCAACGAGGCTCTCTCAGGGCTTCCGGTTTCGGTGGAATTCATAAATTTTGAAGATGTAAAGGCAGGCTGTCTGAAAGGCGTCGATGTCCTGATCAATGCCGGGGCGGCGGGAAGTGCCTGGAGCGGCGGGATGGCCTGGAATGACAGTGGTGTGACGGAAGCGGTCTCACGCTGGGTTTATGAGGGCGGCGTGCTCATCGGAGTAGGCGAACCGTCGGCAGCGCCCGGGGCATCCGCGTATTTCCGTCTGGCTTCTGTGTTGGGAGTGGACGAGGATACGGGGGCGAAGGTGTGTCATGGACGCTGGGAGTATGAACTGGCGGAGAAACCCGGCCTGATACCGGCGGGCGCTTCCGTGCGCGGCAGAAAAGGCATCTGTCTCACAGGCCCCGACACGGAGGTGATTGAGGAAAAGGAGGGCCTGCCCGCCATCACGTCTCACCGTTTTGGCGGCGGTACCGCGTTCTATCTCAGCAGCTTCCAGGTGACGCCGGAGAATACCAGGATGCTCTTAAACCTGATGGTAAGCGGAATGGGCATGGATTTAAACCAGAAATATCTGACGGACAGCCCTGACACGGAATGCGCCTGGTATCCGGCCTCCGGGAAACTGGTGGTGATTAATAACAGCGGCGAGGAACGGGAAACCGTGATTCGGCTGGAAGCCGGCCGGCAGACGGTGAGATTAGAACCGTACGGCATGGCAGTGTTGGATGGGGCTTTGAACGGTAAATGACCGGAATAAAGGCTGGAATAAAAATGAATTTTCCATTGAAAATCGCCTGAAAGTAGTAGTATAATCTATCCTTGTATGAAAAAGTGAGGAAAGAGGTAGAACAATGGTAAAGGATTTAACGGTAGGGAAACCATCGTCAGTGCTCTGGCGTTTCTCCATCCCCATGTTTGTCAGCGTAATTTTTCAACAGATGTATAATATCGCGGACAGCGTGGTGGCTGGTAAATTTGCAGGTGAGGCGGCTCTGGCAGCCGTTGGGGCGTCTTATCCCATCACCATGATCTTTATGGCTGTGGCGGTAGGCAGCAACATCGGCTGTGCGGGCGTCATTTCCCAGCTCTTCGGGGCAAAACGGTGGAAGGAGATGAAGACGGCCATCTACACGACGCTGATAGCCTGTATCGCGCTGAGTCTCGGCCTGATGGCTCTGGGCTTTCTCTTCTGCCGCCCGGTGATGAACCTGATTCAGACGCCGGCCGATATCTTCTCGGACGGAGCGCTGTATTTACGAATTTATATCGGCGGATTTCTGTTTCTGTATCTCTATAATGTGTGTACAGGCATCTTTACATCTCTGGGAGATTCCAGGACGCCGCTCTATTTCCTGATTGGTTCCTCTCTGGGAAATATTCTGCTGGATATGATCTTCGTCATCGTCTTTCACTGGGGTGTGGCGGGCGTGGCGTGGGCGACCTTTATCGCCCAGGGAGCGGCCTGTGTGCTGGCGCTTCTGACTGTACATAAAAGAATTGCGGAGGTAAAGACGGAGGGCAGCTTCCCGCTGTTCTCCTGGTATATGCTGAAAAAGATCAGTGTGGTTGCGGTCCCCAGCATTCTCCAGCAAAGCTTCATCTCGGTGGGCAACATGTTTATTCAGGGACTGGTCAACAGCTTTGGTTCCTCGGTGATTGCCGGCTACAGCGCGGCGGTGAAGCTCAATACCTTCACGATTACCTCATTTACGACGCTGGCAAACGGACTCTCCAGCTTTACGGCACAGAACATCGGCGCAGGGCAGGAGGAACGGGTAAAGAGCGGATTCAAGGCCGGATGGTTCATGGCATTCTGCGTCGCCGTGCCGTTTACAATCCTGTTCTTTTTCTTCGGCGGTCCGGCGGTGACCATCTTTATGGAGCAGACAGGCGGAGAGGCCATGAACACTGGCGTTACATTTTTAAAGATCGTCTCTCCGTTTTATGTGGTGGTTGCCACGAAACTGATGGCGGACGGCGTGCTGCGGGGATCCGGCGCCATGGGCTGTTTCATGATCGCTACATTTGCCGATCTGATTCTCCGTGTGCTGATCTCCTTCGTGCTTGCAGGACCGTTTGGTGCGGACGGGATCTGGATGTCGTGGCCCATTGGCTGGACGATCGCTACGGCGCTGTCACTCAGCTTTTATTTGAGAGGAAAATGGAAATTCAGCAGGGATTTGTGATCAGCCGCATCGTTGCAGGAGAGCAGTACTTGGTTTTGCATTGACTGGATTCTGCTATACCGGTTTAATAATATGATGCTCATATAACGTGTGAACCTCTCATGACTGAAGTCACGAGCTTCTTATTCTGAGTCGCCCTTTGTGAGTAGGATAAGACGGCTTTCCTAAGATTTCCTGCTTCCTATGCCTTCTGCCTGCCTTTTGGGTCAGGTCTTACATTGGCTCTCCTTTCCGGGCCTTCCCGGTCGGTTCATTTTTTGATGATGCAGGCTTTTGGGGCTCTTCCCCCGGCTCCCATGATTCCCCAAGGTACCGTTTTTTCTTCCAAACTATTTATGCATAACACTCTCTGCGTGTGAATTTCACTATATCTTTCTCTGAACTTAAGTTTTTCCTCCCATTCTTCCTTGCCTGCAGTATTTATTGATTCCCCTTTTCTCTCACAACAGCGCCGCTTTCTCGGCTGGCTGCGGTTTCTATATCTGATTTCGGCGGTTTTTATGCTGTCACTGCTATTCCCTTTTCTGCCAGAAGTCTTCTACCTTCTTTCAGCAGATTGGATACTGCATTCTCATCACGGTCATGGATTTCGCCGCATTCCGGGCAGCGCCAGCTCCTGTCGCTCAACTTAAGAGCTTCGTATTTCTTTCCGCATATGGAACAGATTTTGCTGGATGCATAAAAACGGCCTGCTTTCAGGAATATGCCTCCTTTCCTCTCCAGCTTATATCTGACATAGGTTAAAAATCTTCCCCACCCCGCCGACGAGATCTCCTTTGATAAGTGCCGGTTCTTTACCATCCCACGGATATTTAAATCCTCACAGACAAATACGGTGCACGCATCCGCAATCTTTCGGGAAAGCTTATGCTGGAAGTCTTTCCTCTGATTAGCACATTTTCTTTGTTCGGCCGCCACTCTCCGTCTGGCTTTCTCCCAATTCTTCGATCCGGTATGGCTCTTCTTATCATACCGCTTCCTCGAAAGGGCTTTCTGCAGACGGCGCAGACGCTTTGCATGTAAACGGATCCATCTGGGATTTTCTACCGTTTCCATCTCTTCTGCATTGCCGATGGTGGCAAACCTCGCAATCCCCATGTCGGCCGCCACAATATCACGCACAGAGACTTCTGCCAGTTCAGCCGGTTTTTCCACGACAGCTTCCAACTGCAGGGACACCGTATAGGTCTGGCCGGTGCGCTTGACAGAAGCAGACAGAATAGACGTTCCTTCCGGAACAATGTCACGCACGGTTTTCCCCTTTGGCAGGACAAAACGTATTTTGCCGATTTTGGGAAGCTTCACATAAGAAAGGCCATCTTTACCAGTTTCTACAGCGATGTTCCAATTTGTAAATTTCGTCGTATACTGGTTACCAGAGAGATTATATTTGGAAGCAAATCTGGGGAATCCCGTATGTTCCCGGAAAAACTTTTTATAGGCGGCATCTACATGTTCCAAGGCTGCTTCCAGTGCGAATTTATCGGATAAGAGAAGAAACGGGTACTCTTTCTTAAGCCGTGGCATATAGTCACTTTTATAACACGCCACAGTGAGGGATTCCCCTGAACGGGCATAATAATCCTGCCGGTCTGCTAAGTAGCGGTTCCTGATGAACCGGGCGTTTCCAATCTGCTGGTCCAGAGCCTGTGTCTGGACTGGATCCGGCAGAAGCATAAGTACAATCCCCCAGTTATGGAGCAGCATTCCATATGGCGCCAGAGCCTGCATTTTCTCCTCTGTGGGCCGAAAAGAACGTCCGCTGAACCGGAATGTACCATCGTCCTGTTTTATTACTGAAATAGCCATAATTCCCCTCCATTTTTCAGAACGTACGTTCTTACCTTCTGGTTATATGATAACAAATTTTCTGTCGAAAATCCAGTAAAATATATATTTAGAAAAGGCGCCTAACTCACGACTGAAGTCACGAGTGTGCGGCGGCAGTTCAATCCGTCGATAACTGCCTGTGATTGAATTTAGTGAAAATTCAGAAAAAAGTGTTGGATAAATGGCATGGACTGTGTATAAAAATAGAAACAATTGCAATAATTACATACAATATGAAAATTAACAAATAACATATAAAAAATAAAGAAAAAGTATTGACAAATCAAAGCGCATCCGCTATAATAAAGCCAAGATAAGAGATAAGAAAACAAAAAACTCCTAAAGAAAAAGGAGAAGAAACAAACTCTTAAGTATCAAAAATATAGAAGAAGGAGGTACAGTCCACCAGAAGCAGTAATTTAGCTTAATTTATAATAAAATTATAAATTAGGCAAAAGGAAAAACCGATCTGCCGATGCTAAAAAACCAATCTTATAAGATAAAAGCAAAAGAGGAACATCAAAGAGCTGATATCAAAAAAATAAGATAAAATCTATGAAATGTTTAAAGAACTATGATTGTTTCAAGAAGTAGAACAAAAGAATAATCATCTTTGTTATATGACGAGAAAGTATAATGAGGAATGAAAGAAAATTTTGAAATACGAAAAGATGAACAGATAGTAAGAATGAAAAGTAAGAGAATAAACGAAAAACATAGATGAGGCAGAAGAGCAACGGAGAGAGGGAAAAATTTCATATAGATCATGTTAGAGAAAGTACCAGGTACAAAAAAACATGAGAGAAAAGAGGTATCAAGTCCAATGGATGAGATAGTGTAGAAACGGGTATCGGATGAATGTCAAATCAATCGGTACCCGTTTCTATCTGTCTTTTTGTGTAAAAGAAAATGAATAAAGATCCTTTTTCCGATGGCCGGTGAGAAAGCCGGCAGTCGGAATAAGGATCTTTTTTATTTCATAGGGTGCGCCCTATGAAATAAAAACCCTCCGGGAGGATGCACACTTCGCGCTAAGGAAATATGGCCGCTGAAGCGACCGCGCTCCGGCACGAGAGTCCGGCGCGAGAGTCCGGCGGGCCGGACTCTTTATGTTCATACGGGATTCTGAGGAACAAACGATGCCGGCACGACGATATGACTATATTCCCTCTTTCCCTGAATTAACTCGATCAGCCTGGTTACACACGAGCTGGCGATCTGAGGAATGTCCTGTCTGATATAGGAGATGCGGTGGTCGTCGGGATAATCGAAGGCTGTAATCCGGTAACGGTCCCACCAGCCGCGGCGGTCCAGGATATGGGAAATATATTTTGTAAACTCGCGGTTGACACAGAACAGGCCGTCAATCTCCGGATGGCTGTCGAGGAACCTTGCCAGAAGCGCTTCTTTTTCAGCAGGGTCCGTGACGGACAGCGGAATCAGGCACTGATGCTCCGGAGGAAGAAGACAGCCGCCCTCCTCCAACGCCGCCTTAAAACCGGACAGCCGGTCGCTGGTTACCGTGTTATGGCTGTCGGGAGACAGGAAGGCCGGATGTGCGATTCCCTGAGAGAGGAGATGGCGGACGGCTGTCCTGGTGATTTCTTCATTATCCGTATACACGCAGCTGCACCGTATTCCTTTTAAATACCGGTCGATGAGCACAAATGGGAAATCGGTGAGATTCAACTTTAAGATATCCTCATTGTACATCTCGTGCTCGGTCGGGAAGATGATGAGACCGCTGGCCCCCCGCTCCTTCAGCTTATGGATAGCGGCCGATTCCAGCTCCTGATTCTCCCGGGTGATGGTAACGGCCAGAATGTAATCGGTGGCGTTTAACTCCTCCTCGATACAGTTGAGAAGCTGCTGGTCGATGCTTGTCTTCATGGAAGGCATGATCAGACCGATGGTTTTTGACTTTAAGATTGTCCGGTGGTTGACGGTACTGTTAAACTCTGCGATCATCTGGAGCTGTTCCATGGGGCTTACAAAGGAGCCCTTGCCCTTCTGCCGGGTGATATATCCCTTATCCGCGAGCTCGGCCAGCGCGTTCTTGGAGGTGATATGGCTCACTAAATACTGCTCCGCCAGTTCCCGCTCTGAAGGGATACGGTCTCCGGGCTGCAGGCTTCCATCGTGGATTCTGGACAGAATGTCTTCTATGATCTGTTTGTAGAGTGGAATGCTGTTCATAAGAGGTTACTCCTTACTTAGTATACTAATTACGGATAAGGGGTTGAAGGGCAATGCATACCATTATTATAGTTACATTGAGAAAATAAAGCAAGTCTATTGTAAAAAATATCCAAATAGGAGCGGGAATATCGAGAAAAATTAGAAGGTAATCTATTTTATACTAAGGTTAGTATATTAATTAGCCTGCTCAAATAGTATAATGAGTCCAGATGAAGGGAAGGTGTTGCAAATGCATGAAGGAAAGGGCAGGAGACTGAATAAGCCGAAACGGGTAGCGGCTTTTGTATTTATCTCTCCGGCGGTATTATTTTTAGTCGTATTTTCCGTTATACCAATGCTGTATTCGTTTGGGATCAGTTTTTTTCACTATAACACATCCATGAATGCGGATACCATACGGTTTATCGGACTGAAAAACTACGTGAGCGTACTGACGAATAAGCAGTTTCTGGATTCCGCCTGCTGGACATTTATATTTACCGTATCCGCTGTGGCGCTGAATCTCCTGTTTGGTATGACGCTGGCAGTGGTCCTCACGACGAATTTTCTCCCCAGGATATCCAAGGTGATGAAGACTGTGTTTACGATCCCCATGATGATCGCTCCTATCGTGATTGCTACCATATGGAAGCTGATGTTTTCACCCATTTACGGTGTGCTCAACGGACTGCTGGTCTCTATGGGGCTTGACCGGGTGGAATGGCTGTCCGCGGTGGTTCCGGCCAGAATCGCGCTTGTCATCGTAGAGGTCTGGGCCACCACACCGCTGTGTATGCTTATCTTTATGGCGGCGCTTAAAACCGTCCCGGAGGAGCTTTTAGAGGCTGCGACCATCGACGGAGCAAACTGGAGACAGAAATTCTTCCAGGTGACCATGCCGCTGATTCGTAACTTTACCGTCCTGGTGCTGACCATGCGTTTCATGGACGCGATCCGAATGTTCGATATTGTCTACAACTTGACGAACGGCGGACCCGGGACTTCGACAGAAACGCTGGCGTCCACCATTTACAAAATGGCATTCCGGTATTATAACGTGGGCGAGGGTTCAGCAGGCGCGTTTATCTTCTTCGTGCTGATTGTGCTGTTCTCCCTGCTGATTATGAAGCTTACCGGCAAAGAAGAATAGGAGGGAATGATCATGAAGAAGAAAATATTAAAGTCTGCGGGACTTCTCATCATTCTGCTTTTACTGGGCGTGCTGTTTTTCTTTCCGGTTTACTGGACGATCATCACGTCGTTTAAGACAAAGGCGCAGGTGTTCGTGGAACGGCCGATCCTGTGGATCGATACGCTCTATCTCGATAATTACATAGAGATATTCCGGAAATCCTACGTCGCCACCTTCTTTTCCAACAGTATGCTGGTGGCGGTGAGCACGACGGTTATTTCCCTGGCACTGGCTACGATGGCAGGCTTCGGGCTGTCCAGGTACCATTTCAAGGGAAACAAAATCATCAAGAACAGTGTAATCGCAGTCCGGATGATTCCGGCTCTGGTTTACACGATCCCGTACTACATCATTTACAGCAAGATTCATCTGCTGGATACGATGACAGGACTCATTATGGCATACATATCATTTGCGCTGCCTCTGGCGATCTGGCTGTCCATCAGCTTCTTCTATGAAATACCGGACGAGCTGTATGAAGCGGCCGAGATCGACGGATGTACGGAATACGGAATGTATACGAAAATCGCATTGCCGCTAGTAAAGGCGGGGCTGGTGGTAATTGCGATTCTGGTGTTTATCGGCGCATGGAATGAATTCGGCCTGGCACTGGTGCTCCAGTCTTCCGATGCAAAGAAGACGCTGCCCATAGGAATTGCCAGCATGGTACAGACTCATAAGGATACCCCTTCCGGCTCACTGGCTGCTGCGGGTGTGATCGCTATGATACCGGCTGTGATATTATCCATGACGACACAGAAATATATTGTGAAGGGCACGATGGCAGGCGCCGTAAAAGGATAAGAGAGCAATACATGAAATTTTAAATAGAAGTATAAATCGAGGAGGAAAGTAATGATGAGAAGGAACGGATTATGGAAACGCGTGGCAACGGCAGCGGCCTGTACGGCGGTTGCAGCAGCAGGTCTGACCGGCTGTAAGGTGGCTGTGTCGGAGGAAATGCAGACGACCGCGGAGACGGCGGCTGTTACGGAAGCGGCTGGGGGGACGGAAGCCTCTGAAAAGAAGACGATTGAAAAGTTTGGTAAAACGCTGGACAATCTGGACCTGGATGGGACGCTTCACGGCCAGTATGCAGGTCAGACGCTTACCGTTCCGGTGATGTCCGGAGACTTTGAAAAGGCGGTCAGCGATGTGGTTCCGCTGTTTGAAGAGCTGTCAGGGGCCAAGGTAGTGGTGGAATCAATTCCCGGCGAGCAGTTTACCGATAAGCTGCAGCTGGATTTAAACAATACGAAGCGGTATGATGTGGTGCTGGCGCCCATCGCTTTCCTGCACAGCTTCGCAAAGGCGGACAAGATAGAGCCGCTTGATACCATGATCAGCCAGTATGCAGGCGAATCCTACGATACTTCGGATTTCCTGCCGGGTCTGTTCGATACATATGGAAACTATGACGGCAAGCTCTGTGCGATTCCTTATAAGCCGGATGTGGAGCTTCTGTTCTACCGGAAGGATTTGTTTGAGGATGAGTCTTTGAAGAAGGCGTATCAGGAGAAGTATCAGACCGAGCTGAAGGTTCCGGAAACGAATGAGGAAATGATGCAGGTTGCGGAATTTTTCACCAAGAGCGTCAATCCGGAATCTCCTGTGGACTATGGTTATTCCACGAATATGCTGAAGGGCTGTACCAGACTGCTGTGGATTAACCGCGGCGGCGACGATGTGGATGAGAATTTAAAGCCTAACATGAACAATGAAGCAGGCATTGACGCGTTAAATCGCGTATTGAAGCTTCAGGAGTATGCTCCAAAGGAATGGATGCAGATGGGATGGGACGAGGCCAATCAGTTCTTTGCAAACGGCAATGCCGCGATGATGGAGCAGTGGCCTGGCCTGTGGCTGACATGCCAGTCGGATACCTCGGCAGTTAAGGATAAGATCGGCGTAGCAGTCGCTCCTGGTAAAACTCCTGTTCTCGGAGGCTGGGGAGTTGGAATATCGGCCGGAAGCCAGAACAAGGAACTGGCCTGGAAACTGATTGAATTCATGACCTCAAAGGATGGAGAGCTGTTAAAGATTGAAAATACCATGGACCCGTGCCGTACCTCCACATACGAGGTGCCGGGAGTCGCACAGTCCAGTCTGCTGTACGGTGCGCTGATGGAATCATTCCAGTATGCAAAGACGCTGGCCGACGTGGACGTGCCATACATTTCTTCTAAATTAAACGATGTGATGGAATTCCATATTCAGGAAGCCATGGCCGGGAAGGTGACTCCGGAGGAGGCGCTCGCCAATATGGAACAGGAATTCATCGATGAGATGGCGAAAGTGGAGAATTAAGACAAAATAAAAATTAAATGAACGGGGATAGAAGCATGGAAGAATACTTCAATCATGTCGAGTGGAATTTTATTAATATGAACAGCCCGGCGGACTTATTCTGCCATTACCGGGAGGACGGCACAATTTATCTGGAGGAATATGACAGATGCAGAAACGGCCACCTGCTTCTATCCTCGTTTTTTGTGGACGCAGCTTCCTGCTGGTTTGAGACAGAGATCCTGGAAATCCAGGATGGAGCGGGAATCGGGCTTTACTTTGGGGACGGCTGTTTTGACCGTTATATTCTGGCCGTCGTGGGAAATGGACGGCTGGAGGTGCGGATCCCCAACGGCGTGCCGCTGGGAGATACGTTTCGCTATGACGGACCCAGGCGGTGGTATTCGGCAGCGTCCGTACCGTTTACGAGAGAGCCCCCGTTCCGGCTGGGATTTCAGGCCGCGGAGAAAGGTTTTTCCGTGGTCTGCGACGGCGAAGTACTGATCGGCAGCACGGAGATTGCCGTTCCATGGAGAAAGCCGTATGCAAGGCTGGCGGTGATGGCCGTGAATGACAGCGATGCATCTCCGAAGTCAGGGGCTGTGCTGGGAAAATACCGGATGAGTGGCAGGGAAAATGGGGAGCGGATGGCCGGAGCCTGCGTAGACGGAGAGGGGCGGCCGCTGTCTCAGGTATGGCTCCACGTGGCCGGGATTTCAGGACACAGCGGGCTTACTGATGAAGGGGGCCGTTTCGATCTGGGATATCTGCCTCCTGGGGCTTATGAGGTGATTGGCGGGGCAGAAGGACGGGGATTCTGCCATTTTCCGGTGGAACATGGCGGCAGCGAATACCGATGGTGCCTGGAGCCGTACTGGCAGCAGGACAGCCGCGAAATGATTCCGCAGGGAGAATTAAAAAATGACGTTTTCTTAGCTTCCTTAAACGGCGTGTGGAAATTTACCATGGATCCGCTGGAAACGGGGGAAGAGGAGAAATGGTATCTTCCCGGCAGGCATACCTTTGACCAGAGAATCAGGATCCCCGGTTCCTGGCAGTCTCTGCGGGCTTTTGGGGAAGAATTTCTGGCCGATGACGATTCTCTGCATCAGGCCTCTTCGTTTCGGTGTAACTGGAGAGAGCAGGGACGGACAGCCTGGATGCAGACGGAGATTTCCGTGGAAAAGGAAACGAGGGTTCAGCTGATATTGGGAGCTGTATCGGGAATCGCGAAGGTATGGCTGGATGAGAAGGAAATTGGCTGTACGGTGGACTTTTATGCGCCCTGCCGTATCCGCCTGGGGCGGCTTAAGGCAGGCAGAAGGTATACGCTGACCATGAAGGTTCTGTATCCGTTTGAAGGGGATCAATGCTGCTTTGGAAAGCAGGGATTCTGGTTTACGGACAGCCCCGGAATCTGGCAGAATGTCTGGCTGGAGGAAGAGAAGGAAGTCCGGATCAGCGAAATTCTGGTGGATGATTACCGAAAAGAGGATGGCGGAATCCGTTTTGGCGGAAGAATAGAAGCCGAGGGGAATCCGGAGACCATGTCGGAGGTGAGCGTGGATTCCGGAACTCTTAAGTGGGACACAGAGAAAGATACTGTATACCGCCTGGATTTCCTTTACCGCGCTCCGAAGGGGCACGCGGAGGCAGTGCTCGAGTTTGGAGAGACACGGCTTTCTGTGGATTTCGATGCGACATACGGCGAGGCGTATGACTGCATGACTGTCTATGTAAGAGGCTGTGGACGGACAGAAGAGGCTCAGTTTAAAACGGAAGCAGGATATCTGGAGATTCTTCGTATTCTGGCCGGACCGGTTGATTTTAATTGCCGTTTAGAAATGAATCTTGAAATTCCGGGAGAAGACGTAAGGATCGAAGCGCTGGAGCCTTTAACGATAAATAGCCGCGGCATACCGGAGGCTGCATTTCGAATCTTTGGAAAAGGGCTTATGCAGTGGGAACCCGGAGCACCGAACCAGTATGTACTCTCCGCGTCGGTTGGTGGGGAGAGCGGCTTTTGGGGAACGTATGAACGCTGGGTTTCCTTTCGCAGGGTAGGGCAGAGGACGGTCAGGGACGGGACTGCGTATGTGACAGTGAACGGAAATCCGGTCTATCTCCGCGGCGTTCTGGACCAGGGGTATAATCCATGGGGGATCTATACGTATCCTTCTTTGACAGGAGAGGGACCGGGAAGCGTTTCCTTTGATGTAAAGGCGGCCGGTGAATGCGGATACAACATGATCCGGATGCACATCAAGGACAATGAGCCGGAGTGGTACGCCGCCTGTGACCGGGAGGGAGTTCTGGTATGGGACGAGGTTCCTTCCTGCTTCTATGGGACGTGGAAGGATCCGTTGTGGCGCGGGCTGCATCTGCGGCGGCTGAAGGCTATGGCCAGGAAGCAGAACTATCATTCCAGTGTGGTTATGTGTTCTGTATTTAACGAATCATGGGGAATTCTCGGGGATCACGAGCGAAGCCCGTGGGATAACGATGAGGCCCAGAACTGGATTCGTACTTCGGCACAGACATATAGACGGCTGGCGCCAGGAATTCTGGTGGTGGATAATTCGGGTTATGGAAAGACGGGGGAGACGGATATTCTGGATTATCACAGCTATCCGACCGAATTTGCGGATGCAATGGACTTTTTTGAGAGGCTGGATAAGCAGAATTACCCGGGATCGGCGTTTAACTGCTATAACGAGGAAAACCGGCAATTGATGAAGGATGAAGCGGTGGCTGATCTTCTTCAGAGAAATTGCAGGAACCCGTTGAAGGAGACGGTATTTACAGGAAAGGACTGTCAGAAAGGGCAGCCGGTCATCATCAGTGAGTTTGTACACACCAATGAGATTGAGCGCCTTGTCCGCATCTGCCGGTTTGCGGGATACGTGCGGATGAATCTGGCCTCTCAGGAGAATGAGGACACCAGTCCGTTTACCTCTCTGCGTGTCAGAAGAGATTTCGGCCTGATGCATCGGGATATGACGCCGGCCGGATACGAGCAGGCCAATCAGGCGGACTTTATCTTTCTGGCGAGGCCCTGGCTGACCGGGGTGAAAACGGGAGAGGTGGTAAAGGTGCCGGTTTACGCCGGGATCAGAGGAAGGGAACCGGGAGACCGTGAGATTCGGGTGCACTGGAGCCTGGCTGGTGTCGATTTTCTGGGGCAGTGGAACCGGGAGCTGGACGGCGGTGAGGTTAAGATGGGCATTCCATGGCTGGAAACAGGAAAACCGGGTGAAATTGAAGTGAGGATACCGGAGGGAATCAAGGGGGCCTGGCTGTTTGCCTGGATCACAGACCGCGGCGCCACTCTGTGTGAGCACGATGTACAGTTTGAGGTTGAGACGGAAGAAGAGACGGGACCGGAGGCGTTTTACTGGAATCCGGAGAACACGGACAGAGAAGTATTTTCAGGCTTTACCGGCAGGGGAAGCATGGAGAAACGCCGTGTATGGTGGGCGGCTGGCAGTGGCCGCGCTTCCTGGAATATTCCGGTGCCGAAGGGATACTGTGGAAATAAGATACTGCGGCTTGAGCTTTCCTCCTGCGAATGTATGGAAGGAACGAGGCTGACGGATGAGAGGAAGTATCCGTCCAACGTTCGGATTTACGTACAGGGAGAGCTGTGCGGGGAACTGGTAATTCCGGATCAGCCCTGGGATAAGAGGGCTCTGTTTTCCAATGCGGGGGCGGCGGAAGACGGGATTGTTTCGTACCGCCGGACGGGGAAGTATGGTTATGGCTTCCGGTATGATATACCGGTGAAAGTGGAAGAAAACACGGTAGTGTCGATCGAGACGGATGGCGGCGGATGCATTATCTATGGAAACCGGATGGGCCGGTATGGGTGTGATCCCATGTTTTTGGACGGGGAAAATGAGATAGAGGAGAATCACAATGATTGACAGAGAAAAAATGGCCAGCCCAAGGCCGGACTTTTACCGGAGGGGCTGGAAGAGCCTGAATGGAGCCTGGAAATTTGCATTTGACGATGAAAACATCGGTATACGGGAAGGCTGGCAGAACGGCCATGCTTATGAGCGGGAGATTACGGTGCCTTTCTGCTACCAGAGCCGGAAAAGCGGTATCGGGGAAACGGAAGGCCACCCATGCCTGTGGTATGAGCGGGAATTTACATGGGAAGAGCAGGCAGAGGATGCCAGGCTCTGGCTGAATTTCGGGGCCGTGGATTATGAAGCGGTTGTATGGATCAATGGCCGGTGGGCAGGAAGCCATAGGGGCGGACACACGCCGTTTTCCGTGGAAATAACACCGTTTGTAAGCCGGGCGGACAAAACGGCGAGAGTTACAGTGATGTGCCGTGACAGCTATGACACAGCCCAGCCCCGGGGAAAACAGCACTGGAATATCGAGACAGACCGCTGCTGGTATACGGCGACCAGCGGGATATGGCAGAATGTCTGGATGGAGATTACGGGACCGCGCCGAATGGAACATGTCCGGCTGACTCCGCTGCCGGATCAGGGTGAGGTGAGAGTGAAAATCAGCTTTGCGGAACCTGATGCCTGCGGAGAAGTGCGATGGAAATTAAAGTTTGAAGGCGGGGATATTGGAACGGGCGCCGTGGCGGTAAAGGGAAAGCGTCCTGAATTTATCATAGCCGTGCGTCAGGAAGATCCCATCGACAATACCGTTCATCTCTGGAGTCCGGAAAAGCCGGTGCTTTATGATCTGGAGCTTGAATATCTGGAAGGGGCATCTGCTTGCGACCGGGTGGAGACGTATTTTGGGATGCGTACCATCGAGGTGAAGGAGAATCACGTTTTACTTAACCACTTTCCTCTGTACCAGCGCCTGGTTCTCGACCAGGGATACTGGCCGGACAGCCTCATGACGCCGCCGGATGGCGAGGCACTGCTTAAGGATCTGGAGCTGGTCCGCGCCATGGGCTTTAACGGTGTGCGGAAGCACCAGAAAATCGAGGATCCGGTTTTCCTGTATCTGGCGGACCACATGGGAATTCTCGTGTGGGAGGAGATGCCGTCCAATTATGAGTTCTGCCAGGAAGGCATGGACGCGCTGCTGCATGAGTATGGAGAGGTGATAGCGAGAGACTGTAATCATCCCTGCATCATTACGTGGGTTCCGTTCAATGAGAGCTGGGGAATCAGAAACGTCCTGTTCGATCAGGAACAGCAGCATTTTGCGGAGACCCTCTACCACTATACGAAGGCCCTGGATCCATACCGGCTCGTCAGCACAAATGATGGCTGGGAAGCTGTGAAGGCTGATTTTGTGGGAATCCATGATTATGAGAGCGACGGAGAAATCCTGGCAGAGAAGTTCCGCGACATGGAAGCACTGATGAGCTGGACTGCGGTTGGAAAAATGGTGTTAAGTGAAGGCCGCAGCTATGGCGGTGAGCCGGTATTTCTGTCGGAGTTCGGCGGGATCGCCATGGAAGATGGGAAGAAGGAATCCTGGGGATATAACGAGAAGGCGGCAGGGCCGGAAGCATTTGCGGAGCGCTTGTCGAAACTGACCGGCGCGGTGAACCGGATCGGAGGTCTGGCCGGTTTCTGCTATACCCAGCTGACCGATGTGGAACAGGAGACGAACGGACTGCTGTATGCGGACAGGACGCCGAAGCTGGAAGTGGACAGGATTGCCGCTTGTATGACTGGGGAAGACGGAGGAGGAAGATAGCTGAGGAAAATCCCCTGGAGCAGGTTATTTTGCTCCAGGGGATTTTTAGATTGTTTTTATTCTGCCATTGCACCATCTGCTCCCAGATGGTAAACGATGTTTTTCCATGTCACGGAGGTGTTTGCCGCCATTTCGCCGTTGCGGTTTAAATAGTACCACCGGTCCTTGTAAAGAATCCATTCATCGGCGGCCATGCTGCCGTCGGGCTTCAGATAGTACCAGAGGTTCTGATCCAGAATCCAGCCGGTCTGCATGTAGCCGGATTCGTTGAAATGATACCAGCAGCCCTTGATCCATTTCCACTGAGACGACGGCCAGGTGCCGTTGTATTGTTTGAACCACCAGCCGTTTATATCGAGAATCCATGTACCGTCGGATACATCAGAAGTAGAAGTATTCCGGTCATTTGATGGTTTGGAATCAGGAGCAGGATCCGGTTGTGGATCTGGTTCCGGTTCAGGAGCCGTCTCTTTGTACAGCGCAAATCCATAGATGGCATCACGGTTTATTTCAAAAGTAATTGTGCCGTCATGGTTTGCGGTATAGGTGACCTCCTCCGGAGCGGCCGCAGCCCGTGCTTTTGCGGCTGGAACGAAGCGATACAGTTTCAGGGTCCCTTTCTGACCGGCTTCTATGGCGGGTGCTTTTGCGGTGACGCGCACCGGATGGTCATTCAGGCTTAAGTTTTTGCCTTTTAAAAGGAGTTCCGGTCTGAATAAGGTCAGGAGCGCCGCGGTCCCGGACAGTGATTCCTGGAAAATTCCGATGGAATCGGATTCGTCGGTCAGGAGGAAGGCGGTACGCACATCCATTGTGCCGTTTGCGGCCTTTACCGTTATACCGTCAGCCGTTGTGTGAATCTCTTCCTTCTGGAAGTCTGCCAGGAGTTCCCTGATTTTTGCCTGATCAGATTCGCTTAAGACGGATTTTTCTTCTTCGGTCAGATTCTCGTATTTTTTCAGAAGTTCTTCGACCGCGTCGGCATTTTCATAAGTCACTTCGTCAATACCAGTGATTGGAGCCATAATTTCATCGGCAGAATCCATCAGCGCCAGCTTTTCTTTTGCAGCTTCGATGACTGCGGTGATGAGCAGAGTCTGTTCCTCGTTAAAGTGTGCGGTGTCGAGAGCCTGTACTTCCTTTAATATCATTTCTACATTTGACTTTTCTGCCCTTGTGGCATTCTCAATCTCGCTTTGCCAGCGGGCCAGCTTCTCGTCCAGGCTTTCCAGAACGATGGTATACGTTTTTCCAAAATCTTTTGTGCCTTCTACGGTGATAATGGTTTTACCGTTTTGCAGGGCTGCGGTCACGCCTTCTTCTGCCTCAACCGCTTCATAGAGGCTGTTCAGGACGATGATGGTATCTTTGCCGTTCTGGGTCGGATTGGAGATTCCGGCGGTGATGAGGCCATTTTCTTCTGCGAGAGTAACAGAGGCGGGCGTCTTCGCGGAAACCGGAAGGTCTTCCGGGTCACAGGCGGTCCAGAAATTATAGCCGCTGACTCCGTATTTCGTATTCTTGACAGCCTGTACCTCCGGGGTGTTGGCGAGAATTGTTACTTCCGGATTTTCGGAAAACTCCGCCATTTCGTCCGGGGTTCTGCCGGGCAGAAGGACGTAGCTGTACGTTTCATTCTGCGGATCGGTTCCGTGATCCACGGCAAAACTGATGTAGCTTCTGATGATTTCTTTATCATTTGCACTCCCTGCGGCTACGGCTGTGTTGATATCCCTCCAGTTCCCGGTTCTGGTTTCTTTTAAAACGGTTACTTCGGTTTCTTCCGGGAAATAGTATCCGATATTCTGCGATTCGCCGTTGTTTCCTTCCAGAAGCGCCCAGTTCATGGAGGCAGATGCAGGCTCGCCTGTCGTCAGATCCGCTTCCAGGCCGTCTATCCATACGGTATTTTCTGCATTCTCCATGGCTTTGCGGTTGTCCACAATCGTTTCTGTGGACTTCCCTTCACTGGAGCTGATTCCGGTGCCCAGTGCGGCGACTGCGTCAGGGAAGGTGAACCAGGATTTCTTTGCTTTCAGGGAAGAGATGGCGCCGCTCTTTGTTTCCCCTTCAAAATCCATGCCTACGGTTCCGTACTGGCTTAAGACGGAAGAACCGCCTGCCCAGTCTTTGGAGCTGACGTGGGGATTCCAGGTGCCGTCAGTCGGTATAAAGCCCTCGGTATGGTCGGTGGTGATGCCGGCCAGCCGGTGGGGGTCTACCGTAGGCCAGTAAACATCTGCATATTGGGACTGATCCCCGTTGTATAAATAGAGGGCGCCGTCGCTCATATGCCAGCCTTTCCGGTTCTCGTTGTTGCCGTATTCGAAATTGCCGGTTCGATTGGAGTACATACTGATTCCCAGATCGAAATTTTCTCCGTGGTAGACAGCTTTATCCATAACACCAAAATTTTTGTGGTAAATTTCATGGTCTTCATCTAAAGAACTGTCTGCCAGCAGATTTTTCATCGCGGTCATATCGGCGACGGTCATACCTAAAAAGAAGTCTTCATTATATTCGAGCCCTGCCTGGATTTCCGTTTTTGCAAAAGCGCGGAAGGCTTCCCTTTCATCCGCCGGAGCCATATCTGCCAGATGGGAGACAGGCTTTAACAGTCCGCGGCCGACTGTCTGGTCGTTGGTCGATGGCCTTGCAATGCCTCGCCCGGTGGTCATATCCATCATGGCGCCGTCTGCATAGAGGGGGCGGATTCCTGTCCAGATCCACTGGAAGATGCTGGTCAGCTTATCGTCTGCCACTTCCCAGGGGCTGCCGTCAACGATAAAAAGAAGTTTCTCAATTCCGCCTAACAGCGTGGAGCCGTAGCCTCCGGTGTAAGCCAGATTGCCGTGATCGATATAGGAACCGTCTTCATAATAGCCGTTGCCGTCGGATACAAAGCCGATGGATTTATCCAGAGCCTCTTTTGCCATGTTGAGCGGTCTGGAGGTCTCGCCGATCGAGGAACGGAGTGCAGATACGAGAGATGCGTCGATTAAATTGGCCGCAGTATTTTTGATCTCGCTGCCGCTGGTGGTATGATACCGTTTATTGGGATCTTCGTTAAAGTTCTCCAGTGTCCGGGCTTCCCGTTCTATTAATTCCGGGGGCAGATCGTCGTACATCAGGATCACGGTATTGCATAAGCTCTGCGGCATTCCGATAAACCAGTGCCACCAGTTCCCGTACAGATCTTTTTTTACATTCATTGTATCGTTGTACATGGTCGCGTATACCCACTCAAGAGCACCGATGATATCTTCCTTTAGTTCCTCCTTTTGGTATAAACTGCTTCCTTTGGCACTGTAGGCTGTGGCCATCTGCTCTATCCTGGAAAAACCGGTTCCGAGACCTTCTGTTACATTGGCAGTGGTGTCCTGTTTTTGATACGTGAAATCAATATCATCCCATAATATGCGTCTGTCGCTGCCGCCTTTTTCCATGGTTTCCCAGTATTTGGCTGCAGTCTCTGTCAGGTCTTCCATCATGGCCGTGTAGACTTCATCGGATGGGTCCTCGATGTTGTTGCCGGTCAGACGGTTTTTCCAGTTTTCACGGATTGTCTGATAGTATGGGCGCAGATTGCCATCTTCTACGGATATTCTGCATACGGCCTCATGATAATCATCGGTTTTAGCGGCGATCTCTGCAACACCCATGGAATAGGCGGTAACGATACCGTTTTCATCGACATCTGCAATCTCTGGATTTTTGGAATACCATTCGATTTGGCTCTCGTACCCGTCGCTGCAGGCTGCTTTTAATTCAAGCGTATCTCCAGTGAACATACTGGCTTCTGTTTTGCTTAAACGCAGAGCGTAGGTTGGTAAAATCTGAACGTCATCCAGACATACTTCTCCAGCCATTTGATCCGCATAAAATTCGATTTGAATGCCTGTCGCGCTGGCAGGAGGATTTTGAGAAAGAAAACCGTACTGAGTCCAGCCGTCGGTGGTACCCGTGATTCTTGCAGTCTCAATGTATTCTCCAGATCCACCTGGCAGCAGCCATGTTAATCTGGCGTAAAAACCGGTGCCCAGCACATTCTCGGTTTTTACATAAAAGGTACAGAGATAGGTTGATTTCGTGTCAGCAATGCCTTTTATGGGATAGCTGATACCGAGCCGGGAAGATTTCGTTTCCGAGCGAATACGTAAATAGTTGCTGCCTTCCGGGGCCTCAGCTGGGTCTTCTGCAATTTCAAATGCCATTTTTTCTGACCCGGTTGGCTTTGGCCACATGCCCCAGCCGGTTGGCATTATTTCGTCTACCCATACTTTTTGATAATCTGCATTTGTTGTTTTTGATGTAGCCTCAAAGCTGCCGTTGGGGTGAATGTTTGCGGCTTCCCTGCGCGGCGCATTGCTGAGTGTGGCCTTCTCCGATGCGTCCGGCTTATGCGGATTCGAAGGTGTTGCGTTTGACGGCGTTGATTTTCCCGAGCCGCGCCCCGTGTCTGCGTCCGACGGACTTGCAGCTCTGCCGGAATATCTGGTGGATGCGGCGGATGCCATTTTCCCGTGCTGCAGCGACGCCATAGCCGGTGCAGTGGGCTGTACAGCCATGACTGCCGCCAAAACTACCGCGGCGGCTCTGGCCGTATGCCGGTTGACTTTTGTGTTCTTTCTCATAAACAGCCTCCCTCTGATCGTGTAATTTGATTTCCTCTGGTCCGGTATTTGGCGGAATTGGAGGAGTGATATCTTTGTTTAATCAGTATAAGGGAAAATGTACCAGGGGGATATAATTGGAATTTTGTTTTTATAGTCAATTTTTATCCTATCTTTTTTTTGAGTTTTGCTGCAAATAAAGTGGTAGAATTGTTTAAATGGTGATCTTTTGAATAATAAGGAAATTTGTCTCAAACAATAGTATGGTCTTTTTGAAAACATTAATTGAAGTGCCCAATTTTGTGTGATAGAATAATAGACAGTAAATTAATCTGGAATATAACAACATGGAGGCGTAAGTGTGCATAGAATTAGTATAAAAAAATTAGGTCCAACTGAGCAATGTGAATTTACTATGAAAAATTTTTGGGTTTTAGCAGGAGAGCAGGCATCAGGAAAAAGCACGAAAGCAAAAGCGGTTTTTTGAATTCGTACAATAAAGGATGATATATATACAATTATTTTAAGAAAAAATGTAAATGTTAATGAAAAAAGAATCAGAACTCTATTGGAAAAAAAAATTCGTAGTAAGTTTCTTCAGATATTTGGATCATCTTGGAGTATGGATATGGATATGTGTTTAGTTTATTATTTTAACGAGAACACATGGGCACGGATAACTCTTGAGGAAAATAGTTATCCAGGAGAGCCAAATTATATATATTCTGAATTTTCAGAGAACATATATAATTATATGAAAAAATTAGATCAATACTGCATGCAAGATTATTCTGATATTAATGAAGTTCATAAAGAGATAAATAGCCTGTTTTCTGATGAATATGAAATAGTTTTTATACCTGCCGGGCGTGAAATGATTACGCTTCTCACAAACCAACTGAACTATATATTTACGATTATGGACGATAATCAAAAACGCAGTATTGATTACTGTACGCAAAGCTATATAGAACAAATTCTAAAAATTAAACCCTTGTTTGCAAATGGTATGGTTGGTATGTATCAGGATAAATTGCTGATGTCAGAAGAGAGTGTGAACAGAAGACTTTTAAAACAGATTATGGATTTGATCGATTTTGTCTTAAAGGGAAAATATCGTTTTGTTTCTGGTGAAGAACGGTTGGATTTAGATAATCATAAATATGTAAAAATGAATTTTACATCTTCAGGGCAGCAGGAAAGTATCTGGATATTCAATTTAATATTTTACTATGTATTGGAGAACAGAAAGACTTATATGATTTTTGAGGAGCCTGAATCACATTTATATCCGGAAGCACAAAAGAACATGGCTGAGTTGATTGCACTGTTTCTTAATGCATCTAATGGTGGAATTGTGACTACGCATAGCCCTTATTTATTGGGAGCTTTTAATAATCTGCTTTATGCATCATTTCTGGGAGAAAAAAATCCGACAGAAACGGGGAAAGTAATAGCGAAGGACAGGTGGGTTGACCTGGAAGAGATGAATGCATTATATGTCGAAAATGGAAAAGTGATTAATATGATAGATGAAGAACTGCCTATGATTAAAAATGAGACGATCGATAAGATTTCTATGGTTATTAATTCGGATAGCGAAAAGTTAATTGATATTTATCTTACACAGGAGACGACGTATGCTGAGTGATTTTCAGTCAATTTGTGAGGAAAAACAAAAAATTATTGTTTCAAGGGACCCTGGCACGGCAAGAACGCACAGAGCGATAAACAGCGGCGGTGATTACGTGCGGCATTACAAGGTTGATGGAAATGTAATTAACAATCCCACAGTAAAAAAATGTGATTTCTTATTATTGAATATTTCAAAAAAAGATGCATATTTGATAGAAGTAAAAGGAACTGATATTCTTACCAGTATAAAACAATTAGAATCTACAGAAGAAATCTTGAAGTCTGATATAAGGGAATATAAGAAAAAGTACAGGATTGTCTATCGGGCTAATACTCACGCAATTACATCAACAGAATATAAGAAATTTGTTCTTCGTCATAATGGCAATGTAATGGCCAGGACCGATTGGCTGGAAGAAACTATATAAATGAAACAGGTGACAGAAGCCTTTATCTGTCAAAAGGAAGGAAACCGGAAAATTAACTTATGATTCCAGCTTCCTTCCTTTTGTTTGACATAAAACGATTAGTTCTGTTTTCAAGTGGTCCTGCTTTTCACGATAACGTATCATTCACACAATATTCTGCAGCATCCGCCACAACGTGGTTCTGCTGATTCCCAGCCGTTTGGCGGCCTGGCTCTGGTTGCCTTTTTCTTCAGAGAGAACGTGGCGCACGATATCCAGATTTATTTCTTCCAGGGTCCGGTTTAAATCAAGAGGAATGCCGTCGCCGGAGAGGATGGTGGGCTGTTCTCTGAGCAGAAGTCTGGAAACGGAGGCAGCTCTGATATAGGACGTATCTGTTATGGCAAACAGCTCCGTCATGATTCGTTTGAACTGATTATAATTGCCGGGCCAGCCATATTCTTTCAAAAGGGAGACGGCTTCCGGTTCCAGACCGACGATTTCCCGGGCCAGCTGCATATTTAAATTACTGATATATAAGTTGGCAAGATCCGGGATCTCGTCCTTGTTAGCACGGAGCGGCCGGAGGGTGAAGGACAGGCAGTTAAAGTGATTCATGAGAAGCTGGGAATTCTGATTCAGCTCCTCGCCTTCCCGTGTGGTGCAGGAAAAGATCATATGGTTCTGCCGGTGCAGATTCAAATCCCGAATAATGGAAAACAGCTCTTTAAACTGCTGGTCAGACAGAAACTCCAGCTCGCGGATATAGATGGTGGTATCCGTATCGCTGAATGGAGAGTTGGTGTGCCCGGTAAGAAACTGCCAGCTCTTATCCGTAATACGGGAACAGTCGATAATCGCCATTGGCTTATTTTGAAATTTGCTCTGGGAATAGATAAAAGCAGCCATCTCCTCTTTCCCCGTACCGTCTTCCCCGAGAATCATGACGGGAGCACCGGTCTGATTCATCTGGTCCAGAGAAGGCGTATACGTTCCGGACGGATTGGTGAGGCCGTAGAAGCTGGAATAAAACTGTTCCAGGGCCTGGCTCCTGTCGATATAGCGAACTCCGTTTTTGATGAGAGACAGAGGGACTTTCCGGGTGTTGACGTAATAGACAACGTAAGTCTGCTTGTAAATCAGTTTTCTGACTCCCTTGATGGCGACCAGCAGATCGCCTTCATCTCTGTAAAATTTCTTGCTGTTTTCGGAAAGAATCTCCGACACATAGTTTTTCATGGCAGTCATCACGGCCGGTGAAAAATTATGTTCTTTTGAGGTATAAATCAGCTCCTCCTTTTCACTGTAGACAAACACGTAATACGGATAATCCTCCAGAAGCGTCCGGAAAAATTCAGCCTTGGAGATCAGGGCCTGGTACGTACCGGCTGTCTTGACGGCCTGATCGAATGCCGCCTCGATACTTTCCGAACCGGAAGTAAAGAGGATCGAGCGCATCCCCAGTCTCTGGGCATGGGAATTCGTCACAACATCACATAAAACCATGCGGTATCCGGCTGTGGTCAGGCGGGTGAGCGTGTCCTGGACTTCTTCCGGATTATGGATGGTGTAGATGTCGATGGTATACTGCAATAAATCGCATAGAAAACGGGCATTTTTGGTAATTCCGGGGAAGCCGACGATTGCATAGCGGTCATTGTTGTTTTCCGCCAGTTTAATGGCGCGTAGAATATCGTATACAGAGAGCTGAATTTCCACTACGGGAATCGGGGAAATGGAAGAAATCATTTCGGCGGTGCCGCCCCGGGATAAGATAACATCGTAATCCTGAAAGGTGTGCCTGGAAGCAATCTCGGCCCCGGCCTCCAGATCGCCGACGTACACAGTCAGATCGATATCCTCCCGCTGTCCGGCCAGACGCATCATCAGTGCTTTCATACCCTCATACGGTGCGATTCCCAGTATCTTTGTTTTTTTATCCATTAAGAACTCCTGCCTTTCCCCAAAATGTAGTGCTTTTGTTTAATGTGTTTCTGCTTAAAGTGTTTCTGTTTAAAGTGTTTCTATTTAAAACAAATATAGCATAGTAAATAATAAAAAACAATATATAACTATAATGTTTCAAAATAAAACAATATTTCTTGAAAAAATAGCGGTATAATTCTTGAATGTTCCGGTTTTAATTGGTATTATTAAACAAACAAAGGGAAAGTAAAGAAACCGTAGAAAACAAATTGTTTAAAAATGAAACAATAGTAGGTGGGTAGACAAAATGATAAAACTTCTTGTAATTGCAGACGATTTTACAGGAGCCCTTGATACCGGAGTGCAGTTTGCCGGGAAAGGAATGACGACGAAAGTCCTGAATTATTTTCCTGAGGACGAGGAGACACTGAAACGGCTACAGGCGGAGGTGCTGGTAATCGATGCACAGACAAGACATCTGGAGGGCCAGGAAGCGTACCGGAAGGTTTTCGATGTGGTGAAGAGAGCGGGAGATGCGGGAGTTCCTTATATTTATAAGAAAACGGA
>OJKJ01000179.1_pt1 | contig 46297 bp, 42 predicted proteins | sample 1596491 | NCBI WGS metagenome assembly OJKJ01 (sample SAMEA4350160, study PRJEB24818) | metagenome | biome: human; feature: gut; material: faeces | place: Denmark | collected 2013-09
AATTAATATATATTGCTGTTAGATGTTCAAAAGATAATTTTTCCTAGAAATAAAAATTTTTAATTAGCAAAATTAATAGAAAATTAGATGGAATGAATGCTTAAAATCATATTTTGATATTTTATTTCTTTGCCTTTCATTTAGATAATTGAATCAATTTTATACTGACTGTTTTTTGCAGTATAGTGATAAAAATTTTCTTTTGTCTTGTTTCGTATCATCTCTACTTTTTTGCATTGAAAGCAAATGAAGATTTGATTGCAGGTGTTTCTTCGTCATTTGATATGTAATTCTCAAGCAAAATCCCACTTCTGTGCTCAGCATCTCTGAATTATTTATTTTTATTAAAAATCATCACGTTACTTTTGATTATCATAAGTTTGCATCATATCTTTATTGTGGGGCAATTGACTTATTTTCTACGAATTGATTACTTTTTGTGATCTCCACTTGAATTTTGATATTTTCGATCACTTACTTTTTGATATTATGCAAAAGTATAAATAATATGTATTAATCAAAAACGAAAGAAAACGTAAACAAAAGAGGATGAAGCAATGACTGTTTCGCGCAGAACCTTTATAAAAGGATTAGCAGCCAGCGGTGCAGCAATGTCGGTTTCTAGTCCCATTTTAGCCAATGATGGAAAACCTTCAAATGTTAAGCCTTACCGACCCGATAACGCCCCTAACTTATTGATAGTATTCCCTGATGAGATGCGTGCCCACGCATTACAATTTATGGGAGAAGATCCGTCAATTACCCCTAATTTAAATAAGTTTGCCAAACAAGCGAAAGTCATGACGCAGATGGCATCCAATTACCCATTATGTTCCCCATTTCGTGGCATGTTTATGACTGGGCAATATCCTGTTCGTAACGGTATTACAGGCAACGCACATGATTATGGTGGAAAGGTAGGGATTGATTTATCACCTTATGCCAATTGTTGGTCTGATGTTTTGAAATCATTGGATTACAGCACGGGGTATATTGGTAAATGGCATTTAGATGCGCCATATGCACCTTTTATTGAAAGCTATAATAACCCAATGGAAGGTCGTTATTGGAATGAATGGGCTGCTCCAAACCGCCGCCATGGCTTTGATTTTTGGTACTCCTACGGCACATATGATCTGCATATGAAACCGATGTATTGGGCCAATAATACACCACGGGAAAAACCGATTTATGTAGACCAATGGGGACCAGAGCACGAAGCGGATATGGCTATAAAATTCTTACAAAATAAAAATGGGCAGTACCGTGATAATACCAAGCCATTTGCGCTGGTTGTTTCTATGAACCCTCCGCATTCACCGTATGACCAAGTTCCACAAAAGTATCTCGATGCCTATAAAGGAAAAACCTCGCAAGAGTTAAATACTCGGCCAAATGTTAAATGGGATGTGGAATACCAAGAAGGCTATGGACCTCAATATTTCAAAGAATATCTGGCGATGGTAAACGGCGTTGATGAACAATTTGGTCGCATCGTTGATGAGCTTGAAAAACAAGGGCTTGCGGATAATACATTGGTTGTTTTCTTCTCTGATCATGGTAGCTGTCTTGGTGCAAATGGCCAGCCGACAAAAAATAACCCTTATGATGAGTCGATGCGTGTTCCGATGATGTTTCGGTTACCGGGTAAAATTCAACCAGGGCAAGATGATGCATTAATGTCAGCGCCGGATATCTACCCAACGATTCTAGGTTTATTGGGGTTAGAGCAATGGATCCCTGGCTCAGTTGAAGGAAGTAATTTAGCTGAACGTGTAGTCACTGGTGAGGGGGAAGTCGCTAACTCTCAACTTTATTTATTTATTCCGTATGGTGAACCTTCGTTTGGTAAACGTGGCGTGAGAACGAAAACGCATACATTGGTTATTGACCGTCAGGATGGGCAACCACTGAAATATACGCTTTATGATAATGTGAATGATCCTTATCAAATGAAAAATGTGGCAGATGAGAACAAACCCATTATTGATAAATTAATTAAAGAAGAGCTTATACCGTGGTTAGAAAAAACCGGTGATTCTTGGAGACCAACAGAGTTTATTACAGCGACAACAAATAAATTAAATAAAAAAGTTTCAGCTTGTGAAGTTAAATAAATCATTTTTTGCCACCTAATAAACTAGGTGGCATTAATTAAAAAAATGAAAATATTATTCTCTAATAAAACAGGGAATCACTATCCTCGTGCTTAAATAGTACACAGCTTTGGAATAAAGATAATGAAAAAATTAATTATTGCTAGTGCAGTGTTATTTTCAATTTCATCACAATATGCTCTCGCAAATAACTATAAAACAACAATTGAATATCGTCATCAATATTTAGATGCATCAGGGAAAAGCGGAGATAGAATTAAAGCTTTTTTGGATACAGGGAAAAATATTGGATTTGAGTTAGATGCACGCTATGGAAATAAAGATGGTGCTTATGACGCAATGAAAATTGATGGTTCGGAATTTTCAGCTTTTTATTATACAAAATTGAATCCAAATTTAGTGGGGCTTGTCGGTGCTTCTCTTGATTTCGATAAATTAGGTTTAGTTTATGTTCCTTATGTCCGTTTAAATTATACATTCGATAATGGTATTCGTTTACAAGGCCGTTATAAATGGAAAGTGTGGGATTATGGCCAAGTAGGAGAGAATGGCAGTAATTATCACTCTAAAATCCAAGAGTTTGATAGCTGGATAGGTTACAAATGGGGTAACTTAGATTTACAGTATCAATTGGATTTAATGTGGGAAATGGCTGACAACGCTCAACCTCTTTACAATGATAAAAAATTCGATTATCAACACAACGTTCGCCTTCGTTATGATATTAAAGCAGATGATGGTGCGTTATGGCGCCCATTTGTTGAAGTGGGCAATGTGAAAGAAAATAGGTTTTCAAGTGACCGTCAAACACGATTCCGTGTGGGTATTCAATATACTTGGTAATATCATTTTCATATAAATATATATTTGCCCACGAGTGATCGTGGGTTTTTTATTGCCGGTTTGCAAAGAAGAGAAAAGAATAAATACTGGAAAACAAGAAAAATGGCCAATAAATTGGCCAAAAGAAAGTAATGAAATGACAACTTGAGCAATGGTAAATCGGGTTGTAATGAATTAAATTTTGAGTTTAATAACTTCACTTGCTGCTAATAAATAGGCTCCAGCTCCATAATCCATATTATGGTCATATTTGACATCTCGTGGGTTGAACGCCGGAAGCTGTACCCAACCTAGCATTCCATTGGGGTGAATACAGTTTTGTAGTGCACACCATGATTTTTCGAGCAGAGGCAGGTAGCGTGCTTCTTCCAGTAAACCTTGGTTTAAGCCCCACGCTAATCCATAGCAAAATAATGCAGTGGCACTACTTTCAGGGGCAGGGAAGCTTTGGGGATCAAGTAAACTAGTGCGCCAGAAACCATCTTCTTGTTGGTATTGAATGACAGTTTCCATTAGCTCGGTAAATAAATTTACATATTGCTGGCGGGCAGGGAACTCTTTAGGTAACGATTGTAAAATACGTGGGATAGACGCAATGACCCAACCAATACCTCGGCTCCAAAATACTTTTTCACCATTTTTTTCACGTAATTCACCACCCTTGCCATCAGGAATGTAGCGATAATCGCGATAAATTAAGCCAGTTTCAGGATCACGCAAATGTTCTATCGCATCCCAATAAGCGGTATGCATGTAGTCTAAGTAGCGATTGTCATTTGTTTTAGCTGATAACGCGGCAAAAGCAGGGGGAGCCATGAAGAGTGCATCACACCACCACCAGTCTTCTCGACCTGGTTTTGGCTCTGCTAACATAAGGTTGAATGCATTAATAGTGGGTTCAAGGACTTCTGGATGATCAAATTGCGAACTTACAGCTAAATAGGCTTGAGTACAGACATGGTCATCGGCAAAACGCGGGTTAGGTCCTGTACGAAATCCAGTATGTAATGTGTAATCCAATACACCGGCGAGATATTCGTTATCCTGTGTTGCTTGCCATGCAGCAGCAACACAAGACCACAGAACACCACGTTCCCAGTCCGTATCTTTAATAAAACGGGTTTTGCCACTACGACGAAGTACACTGCGTACTTGGTTTTTTGATTGATAACGGTAAACCCGTTTCATATCATCTAAAACCGTATTACGTTGTAATAGTTTTGGTAATGATGATTGTTCCATTATTTTCTCCAGATGGGTTAGCGAGCTAACCAGCCACCATCAACAGCAATGGTATAACCATTAATATAGTCACTTGCTTTGGAGGCTAAAAAGATGGCTGGCCCTGCTAAATCCTCAGGAGTTCCCCAACGGCCCGCAGGAATGCGCTCTAAGATAGCTGCGTTGCGATCCGCATCAGCGCGCAGTGCTGCCGTGTTGTCTGTTGCCATGTAACCTGGGGCAATCGCATTCACATTAATGTTGTATTGGGAAAGCTCAGTAGCGAGAGCACGAGTGAGCCCCATGACGGCTGACTTACTTGCAGTGTAAGATGGAACCCGAATACCACCTTGGAACGAGAGCATTGAGGCAATATTAATAATTTTCCCACCATTACCTTGCTTCACGAATTGGCGTGCAACACGTTGAGATAAAAAGAATAAGGTTTTTTGATTAATATTAATCACATCGTCCCAATCTTTTTCACTAAACTCTAATAAGTCTTCACGGCGAATAATACCCGCATTATTGACAAGGATATCAATATGTCCCATGGCGGATACCGCATCATCAACCAAAGTTTGTAACCCGTCTTGTTCCATTAAATTCATAATAATGTAGTGAAACTTACGGCCTAAAGCTTCGACTTGAGCGCGTGTATCAGGAGCATCTTGGATGCCAACTCCAACAATATCTGCGCCTGCTTGTGCTAAACCAATTGCCATTCCTTGACCTAAACCGGTATTACATCCAGTGACAATCGCAACTTTTCCTGTTAAATCAAATAAGTTCATCTGTACCTCACTTACGATGTGACAGTACTGCCACATCGTTTTTTATTATGTTAAAAAAGATAAAAGGGTTATTTCAGATCTTTCATGGCGACATGATCCATATCGTGGAACACCTGATTTTCCCCAACCATTCCCCAAATAAATGTATAAGCAGTAGTTCCCACGCCTGAGTGAATAGACCAACTTGGGCTAATGACGGCTTGTTCATTACGAACAACAATGTGGCGTGTTTCCGAAGGCTCACCCATATAATGGAAAACAACGTTGTCTTCTTTCATATTGAAATATAGATACACTTCCATGCGACGTTCATGGGTATGGCATGGCATGGTATTCCATAAGCTACCGGGCTCTAGTACTGTCATGCCCATTGATAATTGGCAGGTTGGTAAAATAGATGGGTGTAAGAATTTATAGATGGTACGAACGTTACAATTCTCTACATTACCTAATTTTTCTGGTGAAGCTTGTTCGATAGTAATTTTGCGTGTTGGGTAGGTATGGTGTGCAGGTGCACAGTTCATATAAAAACGTGCAGGGGTAATCGCATCAGTACTGATAAACTCGACAGATTTGGCTCCCATACCAATATAAATAGCTTCTTTTGGTGCGATATCATAGGATTGGCCATCAACGATAACTTGACCTGCGCCCCCAATATTAATTGCACCCAGCTCACGACGCTCAAGAAAGAACTCAACGCCTAATGCTTTTCCTGCCATTAGAGCGAGTGGCTTTTGTGTTGGAACAATGCCACCCACAATAATGCGGTCGATATGGCTATAAGTGAGATTCATTTCCCCTTCACGGAACAAGTTCTCGATCAGGAACTGTTTGCGTAAGCCTTCAGTATCAAGTGTTTTTGCATGCTCACTGTGAATTGGTTGACGAATTTCCATTATAAATACCTCATGATTTACTGATAGGTAACCGACTTTAATGGTCGGTATCCCCGAATACAGAGTGAACGTGTTCACCTCTGATGAATGTGTCTGTTAGATAAAAATTGTTATCAACAACGGCAAAATTAGCTTGAGCCCCAACTCGGATGTAACCAAATTGGTCATCGATTCCAAGGTATTGAGCGGGAACCGAAGTAGCCATTTGTACGGCTTCCCATTCAGGAACATGCGCGAGTTGCACCATGTTGCGCAATGCGTTATCAAGGCTACATGTACTACCCGCAAGAGAGCCATCAGCTGTGCGAGCTTGCCCTTGAGTGACCTTCACCGTCTGTGCCCCAAGGGCATAATCACCATCCGGTAGCCCACCAGCTCGCATACAATCCGTAATTAAAGCGAGCTGCTGATAACCTTTCATTCGATAAGCTAGCTGCATCATGACGGGGTGAACATGAATGCCATCGGCAATCAGCTCCGCAAGGACATCGTGGTACAACACTGCGCCACAGCAACCGGGCTCTCTATGATGTAAACCCGTCATTCCGTTATAAAGATGCACGCCACAATCTGCACCATGTGAAAATGCGAGACTGGTTTGTATGAAATCAGCGGCAGTATGTGCAACACTGGTCTTAATATTGTGTTGTACTAACCAATCAATAGCCTCAATGGCACCTTCTGCTTCAGGTGCAACAGCAACTCGCAAAAGTGTGTGATTAGCACATTGCACAAGGTCTTCCAATTCATGAATGGTCGGCGATTTTAAGTACTTAACAGGATGTGAGCCTCGATGACGTTCAGTGAAGTAAGGGCCTTCTAAAAAACTGCCGACTAACTGGGCTCCTGATGTTTGCGGCTTGGCGATAAAGTCACTCACTTGGATGAGTGCGCGTTTGATATCATCCATTGGTGCGGTGACGGTGGTTCCCACCCAAGCCACAACACCGGTTTTGACTAATGCATCAGCGATGGTTTGCAACCCTTGTTGGCTTGCATCCATGACGTCTGCGCCAGCACGACCATGAATATGGATATCAACAAACCCCGGTAGTAAGGAGCGCCCTTCAAGACGGATGACTGGGCAGTGTTCGGGGGCGGTATCCGTAATTTCCTGTATAACACCGTTGCACACTCGAACATACTGTTGATAGCGAATTCCCTCAGGTGTAAAGGTACGATCCGCTAAAATGGCATATTGCTGTTTCATAGGCCATCTTCTTCACATTCAGGCTCTGACATCATAGCCAGTTGTTGGCGTAGATCTTGAATACTACTCGTGCCAATATCGTGTAAGATAGAAAGAAGTTCTTTTGCATCAACCCCTTCACGTTCCAATGCCGCATTGACAATCATCGGTAGATTAACGCCAGCTAAAACTTCAACGGATTTATCTTCCATCATAATTGCCATAGCGCGGTTACAAGGGGTTCCACCAGGAAGGTCGGTGAGAAAAAGTATTTGTTCACAATTCATGGCACTCATTGCTGCTCGCATTTGTTGTTCCAATTCGTCGGGAGAAAAGGTTTCAACAAAATCAATAAACACCATATTTTCCTGTTCACCTGCGATGGCTTTGACAGCGGAAGCCATACCGCTCGCAAAATTAATGTGCCCAGAAACAATCAAACCAATCATTGATAACTCCTTGCTGGTGGGTAACTTAGCTACCCACCTAAAAACAATTTAATACGATTCTGTTACATCACACCGAGTACATGGCCAATAACACCGAAGGCCAAGACAGAGAAGATAAGCACCGGCGGTTTTGCCCAGAAACCTGTCCCTTTCACCATTTTGAACATCAAAAAGACAAGGCACAGAGGGAGTAAATTAGGCATGATTTTGTCGAACAAGGCGGTTTGTAGTTCGACCACCTTGCCACCTACCTCAACAGCAGCGGTGGTTTGTACTTTTATGAAAGTGGCGGAAAGTGCCCCAATCACAAAAATCCCCATGATGTTGGCGGCTTTCGCTAATTTTTCTGTTGCGTCGCTCATGTTAACCATCGCCGCAGTACCTGCGCGATATCCCATGAACATCAAGCCAAAATAGACAAAAAAGTGAACAATTTGGTACAAAAAGAAGAAAACAAATGGGCCGGCAATTGAGCCTTCCATTGCGATAGATGCACCTAATGCTAAAGTCAGTGGCATCAATGTCATATGGTCAATAGCATCGCCAATTCCACCTGTTGGCCCCATACCTGCCACTTTCATGACGTTGACAGTAGAAGGCTTCTCTTTGTTCTCTTCCATGGCAACGGCAGTACCAAGTAAGAAAGTAAATAATTTTGGACTCGCATTGAAAAACTGTAAGTGATTTTTCAGTGCAGTTGCATAATCGCGTTTGTTATTACCATGAATTTTGCGTAGGGCTGGGATGATGGAGAATGCAAAGCCTCCCCCCTGCATACGTTCAAAGTTAAAGTTACCTTCCATAAATAGCCCGCGAAATGCACAACGCCATAGATCGCCTTTCGTGATGACTTTGCGGACAGTGGTATCTTGGTACTCATCAATGCCATCAACGTAGGATTCCACTGGTAAGTTTTTGGTTTCTACTGCTGTTTTGTTATCAGATACCATCTTCAAAATCCTCATTTTGTTGTGAGTTATTCTTGTTGTTGTTACCGCTGAAGAAGTAATACAGGGCTGCCGCAGATGCGCCGAGTATTGCTACTGCCATAATTGGCAGTTTGAGATAAGTGGTCATAACGAAACCAACAAAGAACACACCAGCCACTTCTTTTGACCACATGATTTTCAACAACATCGCGAAGCCAATTGCTGGAACCATTTTGGCGCCAATACCTAAGCCTTCGAGGAGTACTTTTGGTGTATTTTCATCAATCCACTGTGCCGCGTGTTCACCAAAGTAAACCGTTACAAAGGCGACGATCGCGTAGAGTAAAGAACGAACGGTAATTGTGGCGACTAATAACCGAGAGATCCCCGCCGCATCGGCTTTTTCAGCGTAGCGATCAGCTTTACCCATGGTGAACGCGGTAATAGCAAAAAAGCCGATAATGATCATTTGCATGAGAACGGCAATTGGCATACCAATCCCCATCGCTACCGCTGGTGATTGATTAGTCATAATGGCGAATGCAACGGCGGCGATAGTGCCTAAAGTAACATCAGGTGGCTGAGCCCCTGCATTTGGAACAAGCCCAAGCCAAGCTAATTCTAATGTTGCACCCGCAATTAAACCGACTTGCATATCACCCATAATCAGGCCAACAACAGGCCCTGTGATCAGTGGGCGGTGGATATTGAGTGCAACGTCATACTTATCTATACCGCAAAAGAAGGCCCATAAAGCCACGAGAGAAGCTTCATAAATCATAATAGTTTTCCTTAAACGCCTTAGTGTTAAGTTGTTATCTCAATCTGCTTATGCCGTTGCGAGAGTAAGAACATTAACGGGGGTTTGGTCTGGAGTATTTTGAATTGTGCAAGCTACTCCTTTGTCGACAAGCCGACGAAATGCTTCTAAGTCGCGCTCATCCACAGACACTGTTTTGGCAATTTGGCGCTTTCCTTCATGGAAATGCATATTGCCGACATTGCAGTGAGTGATAGGAACTCCACCTTCGACAAGGCGAGCAACATCTGTTGGGTTATTGCAAAGAATAAAGATTTTTTGACGAGGAGACGCTTTGTGAATGACATCGATAGTTTTTTCGATAGAGAAAAATCGGACAGCATATTCTCCACCTGCGGACGCTTTCATCCCTGCTTGCATAAAAGCAGAATTAGGACCTTCCGCAGCATCATCATTAGCGACAAGAATTAAATTTGCTTCAGTGTGTTTACCCCAAGTGATTCGAATTTGCCCATGTAATAAACGCTCATCGATTCGGGTCCAGACAATATTTGGTGCGTGCATATAATTGCTCTCTTATTATTAGCTATATTTATCATTAAGAAGGCATGAAGCCATCTTCTTGATATGAGAACGGGTAAATAGTGACACCTTGAACAACCCGATTAATTTCTCCAGTTGGAGATGGGTTATCTGGTGTATTCCCCAGTGCAATGGAACTATGGAATGCAAAGGCCTGCGCTAACATTAAATAAGGAAAAAATAGGGCTGAGTCTGAGCACTGCTCCATTTTTTTAATATAAACGAAACTTTCCTCTATTTGTGTGTCATCAGAAGAGGAGGTGACCGCGATCACTTTTGCTGAAGCATTATCGTGAATTACCTCTCTTAATAAGTCAGTCTCATACTGTCTGGTGTATTTATCGTTTGACAGAAACAGCACGACTAACGTTTCTTTATTGACGATAGATTTCGGTCCATGGCGAAACCCTAAAGGCGTGTCAAAGTTAGCAACGACCTTACCAGCCGTTAATTCCAACATTTTTAGGGCAGCTTCTTGTGCAAGGCCTTGTAGGCCACCACTACCTAAATAAATGACTCGTTTAAATTTACCTGCATAATCTTCACGGATACGGCGGTTAAATTGAGTATAACTGTCGTGATAATCTTGGAAATAGGGTTTAATTTCATTCAAATAGAAGGATTCGGTTAAGAAAATACACAGCGCAGCCATCATCATGGATGAAAAGCTTGACGTCATTGCTAATGAACGGTCATTTGATTCTTCTGGCATTAAAATGGCTAATGCATTGGTATTATTTTGGCAATAACGATATAGCTGCCCTTGCTCGTTGCAGGTTAAAACTAAGTGGTAACACTGAGTTAGGCATTTTTCTGCCACATTAAGAGCAGCAACACTCTCGGGACTATTGCCAGAGCGAGCAAAAGAAATTAGTAACGTTGGTACGTTTTCCGCTAAATATTCTTTTGGGTCGGCGACTAGATCCGTGGTGGCAATGGCATCAATACGGCGTTTTAAATGGCCTGTTAGAACGGGGGCAAGGGCGCGGCCTGCGAAAGCCGATGTTCCAGCTCCCGTCATGATAATGCGTGCGTCTGGTGCCTGAAGCACTTTAGCTAAAAATGTATCAATTTCAGCACGTTGTTCTTGTATTAGCTGGTTTGTTTTTTCCCAGCATTCAGGTTGTTGCTCAATTTCTTTTGCTGTCCAGAATGCGTTTAGCTTTTCGAGTTCAGGTGTTTGATAGCTTAAATATTCCATGTCAAACCTCAGTGACTAAATTTACATGCATCGGCATATACCGAAAGTACGTCGCGAATTTTTGCAAAAATAAAGGATTTCGCTGAGCCATCGATCATGCCTTCTCTTAATTGTTGGAATTGATGTGGCATGTATTGGCTTAAAAGTGGTAACGGGATCGGTTTTGAAGATAAGTTAGCCATCAGCGTTTCTATGGCTTGGTTAATTTCTTTATCAGGCCAGTAATAACGAATACGGTCACTAAAACTATAAACGCGTGCAAAAGCTTGCTGCTGGGCATCACCATGGTAGTATTTTTGCCAAAATTCGGGCTCACGGCACATCAACTGTTCCATTTTCTCTTTTAAGTGAGAACACTGTTCTGCTGGGAACATTTCATTCTCAATTTCACATAGAGAATAGAGGGCTTCTCGCATAGCAAATGTTAAAGCCGGGCCCACTTTTAAAATAGCAAAGTGGTCTTGAACGAGTTGCTTATAAGCATCTGGTGTTTGGTAATCGGTTGAGTGTGCTTCAAAAACAAGATGAGGGTAGTCATCAACAACTTTACTTAATGCTTGTGCTTTTTCGGGTTGATAATCAATAACACCGGTATGGTCAAATTCCACGCCAGGTTGGACGACGAGGCCAATAACACGTGTCCAGCAGTCACCGACACCTGCTTTTTCGAACGCTTTCGCATGGCAGTCTAAGGTTTTTCTCGCGGCTTGTGGGTCTGTGACTTCAACACCTTCAAGCGCTTCAGTTGCTCCACCTGGTACGGGGACTTCCGTACCAATAACATAAACGATATCGCTGTAGCCAAATTTTTCTTTGGCGGTTTTTTCTGCAATAACTGCGAGTCGGGCGGCACGTTGTGCAACGATTTCATCCGTGAGTGGAACAGGGTCATCTGCACAGGACATACTGCAATCAAGGTGGATTTTTTTGAACCCTGCGGCAACGTAATGTTCAATTAGGATATCGGCATTATCCATGGCGTCAGCGGCATTAAGCCCTTGCCAACGGTTAGGACCTAAATGGTCACCACCAAGAATTAGCTTATTTAGAGGAAAATTGATTTTTTCTGCTTTCTCAACCACATAATTGAAAAAGTCAGCCGGAGTCATACCCGTATAGCCACCAAATTGGTCAACTTGATTGGATGTGGCTTCAATTAAAAGAAAGGAATCATTATCCAGCGCTTGGTGCAATGAAGCTTCAATAACAAATGGGTGGGCTGAGCAAACAGAATAAATGCCATTCTGTTTACCAAGTTTATTTTGCTGAACAATCTTTTCTAAAGGATGCATTAATACTAACTCCACAATCAACACGGTTGTATTGTTAATGGAGTTAGCGAATTATTGCTCTTTATCGACGATGATTACTTCAATTTTATGGTTTTTCAACTCTTGGACATATTCATCAGGGATCCCAGAGTCTGTCACCAAAACATCAATATCAGCGAATTCACGGATCATATGACAGCTGCGCTTACCAAATTTCGTAGAATCAGCAACCGCAATAACAGTTTCCGAGATTTCACACATTAACCGGTTAAGGCTAGCTTCCTGTTCATTGTGTGTCGTGATACCAACGCGTAAATCGAACCCATCAACCCCAAGAAAAACCTTGTCAAAACGATAATTTCTGAGGCTATTTTCTGCTTGTGAGCCAGAAAACGATAAAGCATTTTTGCGCAATGCGCCGCCAGTCATTAGTACATCAACGCCAGCGGCTGTTGCTAACTCCATTGCGACATCTAAACCGTTAGTCATGACAACGACGCTATCCCGCGACTTTAAGTGTGTCGCAATTTCTCGTGTCGTTGTCCCCGAGTCTAAAATGATCGTGTCGCCATCATTAATGAGCGCGGCGGCTGCTTTCCCTATTAATGTTTTTGTGCCCGCATTCTGCCCACGTTTTTCATGGATGCTAAGTTCAGCAATAAACCCAGTATTTGGAATTGCTGCCCCATGGGAGCGGACCACATAACCATTCTTTTCAAGAAAGCTTAAATCGCTACGGATGGTGACACTTGAAACTTTAAATATTTCGGCTAAATCTTCGACTCGTGCTTTACCTTGTTGGTTAATCATGTCGAGGATTTCCATGCGCCGTTCAACTGCCGCTTTCACTTTCATCTCCTTACGAAACCAAATGATTTTCTTTCATTTGATTTCGAATTAAGTTTACTACGCTAAAAAATACCGACAACGAAAAAAAACAAAACTTTTGATCTCTTTCACAAAGTTTCGATTCGTGTGTTGTTTGCTTACGGATATTTTCAAATTTTAAATATCATATCTTCGAATAAGAAAGTATCCAATCAATAAAGTAGCAATAATTGTACTTTTACTAAGCAACCCCTGTGTTTTGCATAAATATTAGCAATATTTGCAAAAAATTCGCTAAATATAAGCTCAAAAATTGGCATAAAGTGCGATGGTGGTAATTGAAGTTCGAAAGGAATAGAAGTTTCTTTAAAGCAAAAACAAAAGTTACTGGGCTACTGTGTGTTATTTATATGTTCTTCAACGTTTCTAACTCAAACCACATGCTTTCAAATTCTTTCATTTTTTAATTTTGTGATTTCAATCTCTTTTGATTCTTCGTGTTTTGCGTAATGCTATAAAAATAACCTGACTGTTTCGGATTAATTTAAATGCCTGCAAACCAACCCACTTATTTTCATATGATGGCGAAACCCACCAGTTATCGCTGCAATATTAAATGCGAATACTGTTTTTATCTTGAAAAAGAAAATGTGTTTCACGAGCAACCAAAGGAAGACCAGCATGATGTTATGCCTGATAACGTACTACGTCGTTATATCAAAGACTATATCCAGTCCCATGCTGGTGAACAGGTAGACTTTTCATGGCAAGGTGGGGAGCCAACCCTTGCAGGGCTCGAATTTTTTGAGCGTGTTGTTAAGTACCAAAAGCAATATGCCCAAGGAAAAATCATCACGAATAGTGTGCAAACTAACGCTATTGCGATTAACCGACAATGGGCGCAGTTTTTTGCAGACCACGGTTTTTTAATCGGTGTATCTATTGATGGCTTAGAAGCTGTTCATGATAAATATCGAATTTCCGTTAATGGTAACCCAACTTTTGAGCGTGTGAAGAAAGCGATTCAGCTCCTGATTGAATATGGTGTTGAATTTAATACCTTAACCGTTGTTAATGACCAAAATTGGCGAAAAGGAAAAGAAACGTATCGAGCTTTGAAAGCATTGGGTTCCTCTTTTTTTCAGTTCATCCCCATTGTTGAAGTGGATAGGCGCTTTCCACATACTCAAGGTGGCCATTATGCTCCTGGGCCAAATGCCGCGATGGCACCATTTTCAGTACCCGCTGAGGGATATGGGCAGTTTATGGCTGATGTTTTTGATGAATGGATCCACCAAGGAGACATTGGCAAAATTTATATTCGTCTATTTGATAGCTTATTAGGCACTTGGATGGGCTATCCGGCATCAACCTGTGTGCAATCTAAAACGTGTGGGCAAGCGCTGATTATTGAATCTAATGGGGATGTCTACTCCTGTGATCACTATGTGTACCCTGCCAATCGGTTAGGTAACGTACAACAACACTCCCTTTCTCGTATTGTCTCCTCTAAACAGCAAGTCCGTTTTGGGCAAAATAAATATGACAAGCTAACGAGTCTTTGCCAGCGCTGTGAGGTTCAAAGCCTTTGTTATGGCGGCTGCCCTAAGCACCGGATCACGGCGATAGAAGGTGAAAAATATCGCCATAACTATTTATGTCGTTCATATAAAAAGATTTTTCATCATACCGCTTTAGGTATGCAGTTAATGCGTCAAGCGATATCTGGTGGTGCTTTAGCTAGTGATGCACTTGGCGCAATACAGCGTGCTTATAAGCAATAATAATATTATCTGGAGATATTTTTGTGAGATTACCTTCTATGAAGAAAAGCCTATTAGCAGGGCTGATAGCAGCAAGTAGCTTAGTACCTCCCATTGCAGCGAATGCAGGTGGTACACCGGAAAAGCCGAATGTTTTACTGATTATTATGGATGACTTAGGAACAGGGCAGCTCGATTTTGTGCTTGATAGCCTTGATGTCAAAGAGCTTGCGCAGCGCCCATCACCACAGCGTTATCAAGGTGATATTAATAAGATGGTGGAAGCGGCCAGAACGGCGATGCCAAATGTTGCGGACATGGCTGCAGGCGGAATTAAGATGACCAATGCATTTGTGGCTCATCCTGTTTGTGGCCCATCACGAGCGGGTATTTTTACTGGGCGCTCTCCTGCAAGTTTTGGTACTTACAGTAACGATGATGCGATGTTAGGTATTCCTCAAGATATCAAACTATTACCCGCATTATTCCAAGAAAATGGCTATGCCACCGCCAGTATTGGAAAATGGCATAATGCGAAGGTATTGAAAAAACCTAAAATTGCACCAGAAAAGCAAACTCGCGATTATCACGATAATATGATTTCGACACCGGAGCCAGGTTTCGCTCCTCATGAAAGAGGTTTCGATTATGCATATAGTTTCTATGCATCAGGGGCGGCACTTTGGAACTCCCCCGCAATGTGGCGAAATGGTGAAAATGTGCCAGCTCCTGGCTATACCACGCATTTGTTAACGGATGAAGCCATTAATTTCATTGATGGGCACAAAGACAAACCTTTCTTTATCAATCTTTCATACAGCGTACCACACATCCCATTAGAAGAAGCTTCACCAGCGAAATACATGGATAAATTCAATACTGGTAATGTTGAAGCCGATAAATATTTTGCTGCGCTAAATGCGGCCGATGAGGGAATTGGTAAAATTATCAATACACTAAAGGAAAATGGTGAATTAGATAATACGCTAATTTTCTTTATTTCTGACAATGGTGCGGTGCATGAGTCGCCAATGCCAATGAATGCGATGGATAAAGGCTTTAAAGGGCAAATGTTTAATGGTGGCGTACGCGTTCCATTTGTTGCTTATTGGCCGGGGCATATTCCCGCAGGTAAACACAGTGATGCGATGGTTTCTGCGATTGATATCTTACCAACTGCATTACAAAGTGCAGGGATCACCATACCCGATAGCATGAAAGTAGAAGGCAAAAATATTATGCCACTATTAACGGGTAAAACAGAAAAGTCACCACATGACTATCTGTATTGGACAGGTCCAGGGACGAAACATTACAGCGAAGAAAACCAAGATTTTTGGCATGGCTACCATGAATGGATCACTTATCAACGCAAAGAAATTCCAAACAACCCTAATTTAGAAAAACTATCGAAAGGCTCATGGGCTATCCGTGATGGGGAATGGGCGCTTTATTTTTATGATGATGGTTCTAACCAGCTCCAATTATTCAATGATAAACAAAATCCAGCCGAATCGAATAATTTAGCAGCTCAATACCCAGAAAAAGTAAAAGAGTTGAAATCTGCTTATTATCAATGGATTAAGGATAAACCAAAACCTGTCGTATGGGGACAAGACCGTTACCAAGTCCTGATTGAATCAGCAAAATAAATACAAACTTTTGTTCTAATCTGCGCGCAAGGATGCGCCAGTTTGCATCATAGAGAAACACGTATGACAATACCGACTGAACGCCCAAAGCTGCCTTATGAGCACCCAGATATAAAAATTTATCAGAAGTTATTCAAAGAGAATATTATTCGAAGATTAATTAGAAAGTCAGCCTATCAATGTAACGATAACCACATCATCAAAGCCTTTCAAGATGAAAATCAACCACTTTCAGTTCTTTGCGAATTATTAGTGCGCTATACCACGGAAGCTTTTGTTCATTATCAAACATGGGGTTACTCTCACGCATACTATCCTGGCAGCCCAGGCCAGCAAACGGTGCGGACAGATGCCCTAGAAGGGGTTAGTAGGGTACTGCCTTTACTTGCTTCATGGCTAGTTCACAGCCAAAAAGCAACATTGAATGGGTTAAATTTAGCATCAATTGACCTTTCTGAAATCATCAAAAATGCATTTTTACATGGTACAGACCCTGCTCATAAAGGCTATTGGGGAAGGCTTGAAAATTATGACCAAAAAATTTGTGAATCTGCAGATTTAGCGCTGACTCTCTGGTTGAGTCGTGAGTGGGTATGGGATAAATTGGATAACTCTGAGCAACAACGCATTATTGAGTGGTTCGAACAGGTTAATCATTGCGATATCGTTGATAACAACTGGCACCTTTTCCCTCTTACCGTGCAATTTGTGATCCGAGCTCTCACAGGTCGAGATACCATTGCAATGTGGCGGTATGAAAGAGTGAAACAATTTTACGTGGGTGATGGCTGGTTTCGGGATGGCGCGAAAGGTAACTTTGATTACTATAATGCATGGGGCTTTTACTATTCATTATATTGGCTGAACCAAATTTGCCCCCACTTCGATGATGAATTCATTCGTAGTTCATTAAATCAGTTTAACCATCATTATCGTTATTTTATGACACCGCAAGGGATTCCATTTTTTGGCCGTAGTGCATGTTATCGCCTCGCGGTGTCCGCGCCTTTATTAGCCGGTGTTGATTTAGGAGGGGATGCTGTGAGTGTGGGGGAGGCTAAAAACGCACTAGAAAGTACTTTGCGTTATTTTATTGGTCATGGTGCCTTAAAAGCGGGAGCGCCAACTCAAGGTTTATTTAGCTATGATGCCCGCCTAGTCGATAATTACAGTGGTCCTGCGAGTAGTTTTTGGTCATTACGTGCTGTAATTATTGCTTTGTATTGTGGCAATCGAATTCAACTTTGGGATAGCCCTTGTAGCCCACTGCCAGTTGAAAGCTCAGACTTTCATTTCGAAATACCATCAATTGCGGTAACGGTTATTGGTGTGAAAGAAACACAAGAGGTCACCGTGATATTTCGTGAAGATTACCTCAAACAGCAATCCCCATTGACGCGTCGCTTAGAGAAACAATTATGCTCTCAGAAAGTAATTGAAACGCTACTAGGCCAATCAAAACGACCTAAAAACAACTTGTTACGTAAAGGAGTGACAAGTTATAGCTCTAAAATGACTCACTACTTCTAATCTTCCTTTCATTTGCTTTCAGTGCGAAAGAAATAGAAATGTGATTTAGATCTTTTACCTTTCTATTTCTTTCGTTTAATATTATTCGAAATTAATCGAAAGCTGAGAGGCGATTATGTACTTGGTATCTACCCGTAATATGTTGAACAGAGCCCAACTGGGAGGCTATGCAGTTCCTGCATTTAATATTCATAATTTAGAAACCATTCAAGTTGTTATGGAAACTGCTGCAGAAATGGCATCTCCTGTTATTTTAGCAGGAACCCCGAGTACGTTTTCTTATGCAGGAAGTGACTACTTGATAGCTATTTGCCAGCAAGCGGCTGAGCGCTATAAAGTCCCAGTGGCTTTGCATCTAGATCATCATGAAGATATTCCAGATATTTTCCAGAAAGTCTCCGCGGGTGTGCGCTCTGCGATGATTGATGCTTCTCATTTTCCGTTTGAAGAAAATATTCAAATAGTTAAACGGGTTGTTGATTTTTGCCATCAATGGGACTGCACAGTTGAGGCTGAGCTGGGGCGTCTAGGGGGGCAAGAAGATGACTTAGTTGTTGATGCCGCAGATGCACTTTTCACTGACCCTGACGCTGCGATTACTTTTATTCAAAGAACTGGTATTGATTCCTTAGCTGTTGCAATTGGAACCGCTCACGGCATGTATAAAAGTGAGCCACATTTGGATTTTGCTAGGCTGGACGCAATCCGTAAGAAAACGAATTTGCCTTTAGTTCTTCATGGTGCTTCGGGGATCCCTGATGCAGATGTCAGGCATTGTATTGAGCTTGGAATTTGTAAAGTCAATGTCGCGACAGAGCTAAAAATCGCGTTTTCTGATGCAATCAAGCAGTATTTCATTGAGAACCCAGAAGCTACTGACCCTCGCCATTATCTGGTTCCAGGAAAGGCAGCGATGAAAGCGGTGGTGATGGATAAAATTCGTGTTTGCAAAAGTGATGGAACACTTTAACAAGTAAAAATCATCTAGATTTGCTGGGGTATAACCCAAATTTATTGTTGATAGTCCGCAATAAATCGTTTTGAAAATAAAAGGAATATTATGAAACAAGTTGCTGTTTTGCTCGCAGATGGCTTCGAGGAAGGGGAAGCGGTCGTTTTCATTGATATCATGCGTCGGTTAGATATTCATGTCGATGTCTTATCTTGCATGGATTCGCTTATTTTAAATACGTATTTTGGTACTAAAATTAGTGCAGATTATCTGTTAGTCGAAAAGTTATCCCATACTTATGATGCAGTTATGATGCCTGGTGGGCCAAAAGGAACTGACCGTTTGTATGCGAATGAAAAAGTAGTTGATTTCCTTCGGCGGCATATACATGAGGATAAGTATATTTGTGCGCTATGTTCTTCTGGTGCGAAAGTATTAGCAGCTCATGGGTTACTGGAAGGTAGGCATTATAGTACAGGGGACAAGTTGGCTGAGAAATTTGGTGATGGCATTTATGTTGACCAAGATGTTGTTGTTGATGGAAAATTTATCAGTGCAAAAGGGTTTGGTGTAAGCTTTGAATTTGCATTTACCGTCGCAAAACATTTGCTGGCTGACAATGTTGATAAAGTGGATTGGCAAGCTAAGCATATATATTTTAAGCATTGGCCACTTCCCTATCTATAACTTTTATTGGTGACTAAGCGTTTTTTATCGGTGATCAAGATAAAAAATAAAGCGGGAATGATATTTTTTCCCGCTTTATTAATATTAGATAGCAGAATAATGATCAAAAATCAGAGTTAATAGTGTATGAAGCTAGTTCTCATCATGATAAGAATTAATTGTAATTTATCAGTATTATAACAGCTGGATTTAAATTAGAAATTTTCCGTTATAAACATTAAGCTGGTCAGATACATAATCGCCGGTAAGGAATGAATATGCGGAATATTGCTATTACAAAAAATAATATTATTTCTGGTTTTCAATGGTTCTTTTTTATCTTTTGTAATACGGTTGTTATTCCTCCGACTTTACAATCTGCGTTTCATTTATCACCACAAACCACGTTTGTAATAACCCAATATGCTTTTTTATTAACGGCTCTGGCTTGCTTGTTGCAAGCGTTTATAGGCCATAAACGCTCTGTGATGGAAGGGCCAACTGGGCTGTGGTGGGCAACAATTTTAACCGTAACCTTGTCAGAATCTATGCAAGGAACTTCTCTTGAGACGATAGGATGGAGCTTGGCTATAGGGATTTTTCTATCTGGGATTATTACCATTTTTATTGGTTTAAGCGGTCTTGGTGGTTGGTTAGCTGGTTTGTTCAAGCCGGGAGTGCTTGTGGTGTTTATGTTTTTACTTGGTGCTCAACTGGTCACTATTTTTTTAAAAGGGATGTTAGGACTACCATTTGGTGTTGGCAGTGAAAATATTACAGTTAATTATCCTGTCTTCTTTTTAGCACTCGCAGTACTGATATTCGTCATCGCGATGATCATTTATTTACCTATGAGTATCAGTAAATATGCATTATTGATTGGAACAATTACCGGATGGCTTGCTTATAGTGGGTTATTTGGCAGCACGGTATCACCTGTTTCATCAGGGCAATGGGTGTTATTTCCATTAGGTAGATCCGATGAAATCAATATAAGTATTGTGCTGACAGCGATTTTGGCTGGAATATTAAACACATCCAATACGTTTGGAGCGATGCGAGGAACTGATGTTTTTTATCCCAATTCATTACCCGTTAAATCCTTATATCGGCGTAGCTTTATGATGTCAGGGGTTGTAACAATATTAGCAGCGCCGATAGGCGTAGTGCCTTTTTCACCGTTTGTCTCATCTATTGGTCTAATTACTCAAACAAAAGACAGTTCACGTATCTCTTTTACTATTGGCAGTTTGATTTTCTTATGTGTGGGGGGCGTTGCGGTATTGACTCAATTTTTCCGCTCTTTGCCGTTAGCTATTGGTAGTGCGGTTATGTTAGCGACTTATTTGCCGCTGCTATTTTCTTCATTTTCATTTCTTGCGGATATGAAACTGAATGCACGTAATATTTATCGCCTCGCATTACCTATTTTTATTGGCATCTTTTTGATGTCAGCACCTGCTGCGGTATTAAATTCTTTGCCAACAATGTTTAGTTCTTTACTAGGTAATGGGTTACTCATGGGCATTATATTGGCACTTATTTTAGAAAATACGATCAAGTGGGATAACATTGCTTAATGTTTTGATAAAAAAAGCAAAGATGAAGGAAAATCTTTGCTAGAAAAGAAATTAAAAGGGATGTGACTTCATTTGGGCGTTTATTTTTTAGTATAAACCCAATTTTTTATATCAATAGGCTTAGTGATAATTTTGTTATCAATCAAAAATTGTTGAGTTTGCTTTAACTTACGGATGTCATTATCAGTAATATTAACGGAATAGCGTTTAGAAAAACTATCTATACTATGAAAATCATGTATTTTTTTTATGATTTCAATATTAGTATCGCTTTCTTTAGCAAGTAAAATTTCTGCCTGATCGGGGTTATTTTGTGCATATTTACTTGCTTTTAATAAAGCAATATTCATTGCTTTAATCACCTTCTCATTTTGATTTATGAATGCTTCTCGCCCTACGATAACAGAAATACCTGAGAGTTCAGGTTCAGTACGGGTTGAATAAAGTGTTGTAATCGTCGGAGATTTATTTTCTAAACGGGCGGTACTTTGCTCAGTCCATACCATCGCATCAATTGCTCCGTTTAATAATGCGGATTCAGCATCATTTGTCATTTGAATAATATTGAAGTCAGATAATTTATATCCTTGTTGTTCAATAAATAGCGTGAAATACCGTTGCATATACGTTCCTCGTGGTAATGCAACTTTCTTGCCTTTAAGGTCAGCTAACGAGTGAATATTGCTATCTTTTCTTACTGCGATATTAGCATTGATGGAAGAATCCTCTGACATGATTAATTTTAAGGGAACACCTCTCGATGTGGCTATAATTCCCGGAAAATCAGCATAAACAGCAATATCAATAGCATTTGTCGCTAGGCCTTCATTGACGGCTGGACCTGCTCCTGCAAAACCAGAAATGGAATATTGGTAATCAACTTTTTGTAGCTCTTCTTCAAGATATCCTAGCTGTTTTGCTAAACCGAGCAAACCACTTAAACGACCATTATTATCTGCTGTACCAATACGAACAATTTTTTCATTATTTTTACTGTCAGGTAGCCTTTCATCCCCACAACCAACTAAAATGAAGGAAATTAATACTATGATAGGAAATTTGATATAATTTAATAATGTCATGATATGTTCCTTCTAGATTTCATATTCACTTGAAAAAAGTTCTGCAGAATTATCAAAAAATTCTTGAAGAATAATTCTCTTATAATATGCGAAATCAGAACTACCTCGATTTCGTGGATAAGGAAGATTAATATCAATTATTTTTTTTATGTTTCCAGGGCGGGATGACATTATAATTACTCGATTTCCCAAATATATTGCCTCTTCAATATCATGGGTAACTAAAATCATCGTCAGTTGCTTTTCTTGTTTGATAGATAAAATCTCTCGTTGCATTTCAATTTTGGTTAAAGCATCAAGTGCGCCAAGCGGTTCATCCAATAACAATAGTTCAGGTTGGGTGATTATTGTACGGGCAATTGCTGCACGTTGTGCCATTCCTCCTGAGAGTTGTTTAGGATAAGCATTAGCAAACTCAGTCAAGTTTACGAGTTTTAAATAATTTTCAACTAAAATTTTCTTCGTTTTTTTATCTATATGGTCTAATCCGAAAGCGATATTATCAGCAATTGTTAACCAAGGTAGAAGCCTATTTTCTTGAAAAACCATTCCTCTTTCTATATTTGGTTCGGTTATCTCTTTATTTTTAAATAGTACACTTCCACTATTGAATTGGTTTAAGCCTGCAATTATGCGTAGTAAAGTACTTTTCCCACAACCACTATGGCCAACGATAGCAATAAATTCACCTTGTTGAACTTGAAGGTTAATATCTTCTAAAACAGGAAGTAACTTATTATTGATAGTAAAGTTTTTAAATCCATTTTTGATTGACAGCATATTTATTTCCTTTCTGTTCTTAACCATGGCAGCAGGTAATAAGATATAATTAATAAAATCTTATCTAATAATAAACCGACTATACCGATAACAAGAATACCCACTATAACGACTGGGGAATCTAGCATAATTCGGGCATCATTGATGCGATAGCCAATACCTGAGTTAGCTGCGATCATTTCTGCTGCAACGACTGTTGCCCAAGATAATCCCATTGCAAGCCTTAAACCTGTAAATAGGTTGGGAAGTAGTGATGGAATATAAATTTTTCGTAATTTTTGCCAGATATTGAATTGATAAAGATTACCTAATTCAATATAAGTCATAGGTGTCGTTTGTATTCCATTGATGGTACTTAGTAATATAGGGAAAAAGGCACTTTTTATAATAAGAATAATTTTAGTTACTTCACCAATCCCAAACCATAAAATTAATAATGGTATCCATGCTAGTGGAGGAATTTGACGTATAGCATTTAATGTCAGGTTGAAAATTTGGTTTGTTCGTAGCGACAATGCCATGATAATACCAAGAAAAAAAGCAAAAATAGCAGCGATAGCAAAGGCTATTAATACTCGGGATAAACTAATTGATAAATCTTGCCATAATTGCCCAGAATATAATTGGAAATTCAAAGAATGCCATGCTTGCGGAATAGATGGAAAAATAACAGGAGAAACACCTCCAATTGTTGTTGTAATATACCAAATTGTAAAAATAATGACTGGAAGTAGAAGTAAATAAAAACTGTTTTTCAACATGATATATAAACCTCAACTTATTTTATCGAAATATTGATTGAGGAAGCTCACATATGTTTTTGTATCCTGTAATCCAACGAGTTTATCCACTAATTTCCCATTATTTGAGACTGCAATAATAGGTATACTTCTAAGTGAATACTTTTGAAGAATTTCAACAGAATTATCTACAGAGAGATAATTGATTTTATTTATTGAGTAAAATTTTACTAATGAAGGTAATAACTCATTCAATACTTTACATTTATTGCACCAATTAGCACCGAAGAAAATCAAATTATTTTTATTTTCATTAATAATTGAATCGAATGTTTCACTATCTATTTCATATATTTTATCGGAAAAGAAAAATATGTCAGATTTTTTGGAGGAATGATTATCTCCAGTGCGAGCAATACATAAGATATCATCATCTGGAATTTTATGTTTTATTATCCCTTCGATATACACTCCTGTAATTGTATCTTTAGGGGCTGCATTTGGTAATCGAAATTGAGAGACATCCATAGGTGCTATGCTATTTTCTTCAGGTATATCTAATTGAGGGATCCAATCATAAGGGATTCTATAAGCACGATAGATCATATTATTGCGTTTTTTTCCTTCTCGCCAGTAAGGTGAGACATATTCCCACACAATCTCATGTTCAGCTGTTATTTCAATCAATCGCCCATTTGAGCCTTCGGTAATTAAAGTATTACCATTTGGTAGACGCTGAGCGCTACTTACATATGGGCTATAGAATCGACTCGAATCCATGGGAGATGCAAAACCTAGTTTTTCTGCATCATGTTGCCAAATAATTTCGAGAGTAACTGGGTTTATTTCTAATACTCGAGAACTATCTCGCCATGCATTTTTTAAGCCATATACAGATGAAGGGTTTGGTGCTCCATAACCAGCCCAACCTCCATTATCAAAAATTAACAGATTTCCTGCACCTGGAAGGCCATGAGGTATAATATGAGCATGATGAGGTCCGATAATCCAACCAAGATGATGAACTTGTTTGTCGTTATAATCTGGCCCTAATTGCCAAACTATTTTTCCAGTTTTTCGACTAGTTATTCCGATTATATTTGCTTCTCTAGAATCCCAAATAATGTTATCAGGATGAAAACGTTCGTCTCCATTATCATAATGTAGATTTGGCCCTATACGAGACATGGTATTAATATGTAGATAATCTCCCATGCCTCCACCAGCATTACGCATATTTGGATCACGATATAAAACATTTCTAGCTTCTTCGCTGAAATTTAATTCTGAAAAGTGATCGCTAAATGCCCATTGCCAGATAATATTACCTTGCCAATCTACTTCGATAAAAATATCATCAAGTAGCCATTTATCTGATATTTCAGGTTTGTAAATATTTTTATGGCATAGTATTAGAGTATTTCCGCTATGGGTTTGTGATGTTAATGTAGGAGAATAATAACCAACAGGGTTTCCATCACGTTGAAAATCATGATGTTGTCTTGCCATCCATATTATTTCTTGATTAGGATCTTGTATTTTTTCTAATTTATTGAATGACCATATAATGTTACCATCCCAATCAAATTGAACTAAATCAACTTGATCTTGAACACCATATTTAGGTGATCGCAAACCATGACTACCAAATAAATATCCACCAGGTAAAATTTTATTAGGGAAACCATCAACTCCTTGCCATAAATGCACTTCTCGACCATTCATATCAATTAATAGCGCACCTTTCCCTGGTGCGTTAAAAAGGGTATAACCACTAAATGTTTTTTCTTTATTGAAAATAGTAGTTCCTGAAGGATAAATACTTGGATGTCCCATATTAAATATTCCTATAGTAAATTTTTTCTATGTGGAATAATGGTGTAAAGGTAATGGATTTTGAAATATTTTTTATTATGGTGTTATAACTTAATAGAACAATACAGTAATGTTCTATTAAGTGCTTATATTTATAATATTAAGTGATAAGAATATAATACGTAATTAATACAAAAAGTTAAAAATATAATTGATTTTTTCCTAGTGATGGTATGAGTATTGTTCATATCTTATGATCAGTAACACAGTATGAATGATATTAAACTATACATTATGTTAATTCATTTACTGATCGTTATTTACGGGCTAACATTGCGTTAGCCCGTAAAATTTAACGGCCTAAATAACTATCCCAATCTTTCCAAACGGGCTGTAAACCGGCTTGCACAAGGGCATGTGCGACTTGAGCGGCACTGCGGTTATCATTTGGGGAAAACTGTTCTAGCTCTTCTTTGGTATCTGCATAGCCCCCCGGTTGGGTTTTTGAGCCGGCACTGACGTTGTTAATTGCCAATGGCACCACGTGATCACGGAAATAAGGTGATTCACGGGTTGAGAGTGAAAGCTCGACATTCGGCGCCAGTAGGCGAAAAGCACAAATCAATTGCACTAATTCGGCTTCATTCATCAGTGATGCTGGTTCAACGCCACCTGCACAAGGGCGCAAGCGAGGAAAAGAGATAGAATAACGACTTTGCCAGTAGTATTGCTGTAAGTACAACAAATGTTCTGCAACCATATAGCAATCGGTACGCCAACTGTTTGATAAACCAATTAACGCGCCAAGGCCGATTTTATCTATACCTGCTTCTCCTAAACGTTCTGGAGTGGCTAGGCGCCAGTGAAAATCCTGCTTTTTACCTTTGAGATGATGTAGTTGATACGTGGGCTCATGGTAGGTTTCTTGATAAACCATCACACCGTCTAACCCCAAAGTTTTCAACTCATTATATTCATCTGTGCTTAGTGGCTGCACTTCCATCATTAACGAACTGAAATAAGGGCGAATGATGGGGAATGTGTGGCGGAAGTAGTCCATACCCACTTTACTTTGGTGCTCCCCTGTAACCAGTAATAAGCTATCAAAACCAATTTTGCGAATGGTTTCGCACTCATTGATGATTTCAGCGTCATTTAGCGTTTTTCGCTTAATTTTATTACTCATCGAGAAACCGCAATAAGTACAATCGTTTGCGCATAGGTTCGATAAATAAAGTGGCACGTAAAAGCCAACAGCATGGCCAAAGCGTTGGCGGGTGAGTTTCTGGGCTTTTTGTGCCATCAGCTCAATATAGGGACGGGCAGCAGGGGAAAGCAGAGCCATAAAATCATCGAGTGTGAGTATATCTGCCGCCAAAGCGTGTTCCACATCGACAGCGGTTTTACTGTTTATCCGCAGTGTTGTATCGTCCCAATCCAGTGCTTGTAAGCGTTCTTGGAAACTTGGGATCATGATAAGGCTCCTAAAAAACGGGTCAATGGGCTGGACGCTTGCGCCTGTTGCTTCGGCGCAGCTAACCCGCTTTGATAAGCTAACTCAGCGGCTTCGACCGCGAGTTTAAACGCTTTTGCCATAAGTGCAGGTTGCTTCGCTACCGCGATTGCGGTATTGACTAAAACGGCATCGGCACCCATTTCGATGGCTTCTGCCGCATGGCTTGGCGCACCAATTCCGGCATCTACGACGACAGGCACAGAAGCTTGTTCAATAATGATACGGAGCATTTCTTTGGTTGCTAAGCCTTTGTTTGTGCCTATCGGTGCGCCTAATGGCATCACAGCGGCACAGCCAACTTCTTCTAAACGACGGCATAACACTGGGTCTGCGCTGCAGTAAGGCAATACAACAAATCCCTCTTTAACGAGCTGCTCTGCGGCGAGTAATGTCTCGATGGGATCGGGTAGCAAATAACGCATATCTGGATGGATCTCAAGTTTGACCCAATTGGTACCGAGGGCTTCTCGAGCTAGGCGCGCTGCAAATACCGCCTCTTGGGCATTTTTCGCACCGGAGGTATTCGGTAATAGCTTCACACCCAATTCTTGCAGTGGCTGTAAAATACCATCATCTTGCCCACGTAAGTCAATACGTTTCATTGCCATTGTCACCAATTGACTGCCGGATGCCTCAATGGCGTCTTGCATTAGGTTGGCGCTGGCAAATTTACCTGTTCCAGTAAACAGGCGTGAGTGAAAAGTTAAATCTGCGATTTTTAACATTATTAGCCCCCAGCGATAGCTTGAAATAACAAGATATTGTCTTGGTCATTAATGAGATGTGAATCCCACTGACTCTTCGGAATGATCACTTGGTTGATAGCAAGTGCAGTTCCCACTATTGGCCGGTTGAGAGTGGAAAATAATTGATTAACCGTCAGTGGGGCGTCGAATTCCATAGGTTGGTCGTTAATTATGATATGCATGTTTCTTACCGACAGATTGGACATTGCAATGACGGCGTTAATTGCAATGTATTCCATTGTTGCTGTTTCCCATCAAATAAACGCAATCTACCGCTCAGTGAAGAGGGAAGGCCGACAAGTAATTTAATGGCTTCTAGTGCTTGCAACGTGCCGATAATTCCAACTACAGGCCCTAATACCCCGGCAGTGCGGCAGTTGCGCTCAGGTTCATCTTGGTCTGGATATAAACAGGCATAGCAACCGGTGCTAAATGGCGGCTCAAGTACCATTAATTGGCCGCCAAACCCAACCGCACTACCGCTAACTAAGGTTGTATTGGTCATGACACAAGCGGTATTGACCGCATGGCGAGTGGCCATGTTATCGCAGCAATCAAGCACTAAATCGACTTGTTCAGCTAAAGGAATTAAAGTCTCAACATCCAACTTCTGTGCGACAACATGGGTTCTTACCAATGGATTGAGCCGATGCAGCCTATCTGCGGCAAGCTGGGCTTTTGGCTGGCCGATATCATCGGTATCGTAAAGTACCTGCCGTTGTAAGTTAGAAACGTGCAAGTCATCGTGGTCAGCTAGCCACAATTCGCCGACACCAGCCCCCGTTAAATAAAGGGACGCGGGGGAGCCTAACCCCCCTAAGCCGACAATGAGGACTTTGCTATTTTTGAGTTTTTGTTGCCCCTCGGGACTAATGTCTTCGAGTAGTAGCTGACGGCTGTAACGCATGAATTCTTGGTCACTTAACATGATTGAATTCCTTAAATCATCACTCACCCTGTTTTATGATGATAAAGCAGGGCGAGTTATGTGATTAAAAATTGGCTAGTTGGCAGTATTTCGCTCAATTAAATCCAACAACGTTTCTGTTGCAGCGCGCCAATCATCGGCTTTGGTAATCGCACTGACCAGCGCAACACTACCTACCCCAGTTGCTAGCACTGCAGGGACTTTATCAATAGAAATTCCACCAATGGCGACAGTTGGGTAATCAGGCGTTGCTTCCACCATGGCTTTAAGCGTTTCTAAACCCTGAGGCGAAGAAGGCATTTCTTTCGTTTGTGTTGGAAAGATATGCCCCATAGCAATGTAAGAAGGACGCACGGATTTCGCGATAGCCAGTTCGTGCTCATCGTGCGTTGATATTCCTAACCGTAAGCCCGCTTGGTGGATTGCTAATAAATCGGTAGTTTCCAAATCTTCTTGGCCCAAATGTACGCCATAAGCACCCAACTCGACCGCTAAGCGCCAGTAATCATTAATAAATAAACGTGCGTTATGTTTTTTTCCTAGCGCAATCGCTTGTTGAATATCATCACGAACATCGGCATCAGGTTTGTCTTTGATGCGCAATTGGATTGTGGAAACACCTGCATTAAGCAAGCGTTCAATCCATTCAACGGAATCCACAACGGGGTAAAGCCCAAGGCGTTGTTCGGTCGCAGGAAAAGGACTATTTGGGATAGATATAGTATTTGGAATAGATATAGCACTAGGCAATTTTGGCATTTTCATCCACCTCTGCGTTCACAATTTCAGCACCATGGTAGAGCTCGCTGCCATGAGCACGGAAGGCTTCTGACATCTGTTCCATACCGGCTTCTTTTTCGTTTGCTTCTTTTTGGGCTGCGTAGTCACGAACTTCTTGGGAAATCTTCATTGAACAGAATTTCGGTCCGCACATAGAACAGAAATGGGCAATTTTCCCAGAGGCTTGTGGTAAGGTTTCATCGTGATATTTGCGAGCAGTTTCAGGGTCTAATGCCAAGTTAAATTGGTCTTCCCAGCGAAATTCAAAACGGGCTTTGGACATGGCGTTATCACGGATCTGTGCACCAGGGTGCCCTTTAGCAAGGTCAGCGGCGTGGGCTGCAATCTTATAAGTGATTAGCCCTTGCTTAACATCGTCTTTATTCGGCAATCCCAAGTGTTCTTTCGGGGTGACATAGCATAACATTGCACAGCCAAACCAGCCGATCATGGCGGCACCAATACCAGAAGTAAAGTGGTCATAACCCGGAGCAATATCGGTTGTGAGTGGGCCTAAGGTATAGAATGGCGCTTCGTGGCAATGTTCCAATTCTTCCGTCATATTACGGCGGATCATTTGCATTGGTACGTGGCCAGGGCCTTCGATCATGACTTGGACATCATATTCCCACGCAATTTTGGTTAACTCACCAAGGGTATGTAATTCGGCAAATTGTGCTTCATCGTTGGCGTCTTGGATTGAGCCTGGGCGCAGGCCATCCCCTAATGACAAGGAAACGTCGTAAGCGGCACAAATTTCACAGATTTCACGGAAGTGCTCATACAGGAAGTTTTCTTGGTGATGAGACAAGCACCATTTGGCCATGATGGAGCCACCGCGAGAGACGATCCCTGTTAGGCGCTTGGCGGTCATCGGTACATAGCGTAGTAATACGCCGGCATGGATAGTGAAGTAATCGACGCCTTGCTCTGCTTGTTCTAATAATGTGTCACGGAACATTTCCCACGTGAGATTTTCGGCGACACCGTTTACTTTTTCGAGCGCTTGGTAAATCGGAACCGTACCAATAGGCACCGGGCTGTTACGTAAAATCCATTCGCGAGTTTCGTGAATATAACGGCCAGTAGATAAATCCATGACGGTATCCGCCCCCCAACGTGTTGACCAAATCAGTTTTTCGACTTCTTCTTCAATGGATGAGGTGACCGATGAATTACCAATATTAGCATTAACCTTAACCAAGAAATTGCGGCCAATAATCATTGGTTCTGATTCAGGATGGTTGATATTGGCTGGGATAATGGCGCGACCCGCCGCCACTTCTTGGCGAACAAATTCAGGGGTAATATTCTCCGGTAAATTTGCGCCAAAGCCTTGGCCTGGATGTTGTTGCAATAAAACTTCGCCACGAATACGTTCACGCCCCATATTTTCGCGGATTGCAATAAACTCCATTTCAGGGGTTACGATGCCTTTACGTGCATAGTGTAATTGAGTAACACACTTGTTAGTTTGGGCTTTTAATGGGTGGGGGCGGTTGTTAAAGCGCAGATGATCAAGACCTGCATCAGCAAGGCGTTGCTGGGTAAAATCGGAACTTAAATTTTCGACAGGTACGGTATCAGCTCGTTCACTTATCCATGGCGCACGAATTTTTTTAAGGCCTTTATGGACATTCAATTCAGAAACTGGGTCGCCGTAAGGGCCAGATGTATCATAGATAGGAACAGGTTCGTTATCTTCAAATTGAGGGTTATCTTTATCGCCACCAATCAAGGTTTGAGAGAGTTGGATTTCTCGCATCGGGACTTGGATATCGTCTCTAGAACCTTGTAAATAAATGCGCTGTGAATTAGGAAACGAAACGCCAGAAACGGTATTAATAAAATTTTCAGCGGCATCACGTTGAGCTTTACGGGTACGAGCGGGGGCTGCTTGTGGCGATAAATCAGCAGTAGGGATGATATTTTGTTCTGTATTATTGGACATAGCAATTTCCTGACATTGTCACGGCTATCACAGTTTTATGTGTAGCGGGTTTATCGAAAGAAAGTTGCTTGTCAGGAGTTCGGAGGAGTAATAAAAAGACGTTGCGGCTAATTTTTCACCAAATGTGAGGTGATAAACTAACGCTGAGTGATTACTCTTGTTCCCTTCGCGGGTATTAACCCGATCAGGTTCCGCGGATCCCGAATTAACGGTCTCAGCCTGATGCATTGCATACTAGGCACTCCGACAAGAGATTTCAGTATAAGCTTTCCTCGTTATTCTTCAAGCGATAAGTGCGTTGGCTGCTCTCGGCTACCCAAGTCACATACTTATGTATGCTCCTTGGGATATCCTCATTTGCCGCCTTCTTCTCACTTGAATAATTTAGAGGAAAGTAAAATGGAATAAGGTTATTTCCTTGTTATTTTTCAAGGGATAAGTGCTTCCTCGTCATTCTTCGCGCGATAGGTGCGTCGATTTCATAGATTTACCCGAATCACATACTTATGTATGCTCATCGGGATAATTCTATTTATCTCCTTCCTCTAGCACGAATAATTTAGAGGAACCTTTGAAAAGATTAGTTAGTTAAAACCAAAATTAAAACCAAGTTTGAAATTAAAATTGGGCTTACAAACTCCAAGTATATTGTGGCCAATTGTGTTCGAGTGCGGCTTGCGTTAGGCGTTCGTCACCGTTGATAATAAATACTTCATCGGCAAATTGGCACATCGGGAGATCGTTGGCGGAGTCGGTGTAGAAATACACATAGGCGTCAGTGATCGGCTGGTGGCGAACCCAAGCTAATAGGCGTTTGACTTTACCTTCCTTAAAGGTTGGAATACCGTCGATCTCTGTGGTGTAGCATCCATCTTGTTGCTTGATATCGATCCCCATCGCGACATCTGCACCTAGTTTCGCGGCTATTTTTTTCACAATAAATGAAACGGTTGCGGAGATCACAATAATTAAGATCCCTTTAGCTCGATAATTTTCGATCGTTCTAATGGCGTCAGGGTAGACTCGCGGTAAAATCACGTTTTGTACGAAATCATCCAACCAGATATCCACTTTCTCAGCTTTTACATTGGCGAGGGTTTGTAGGTTAAAATGCAGGTAAGTCGGCATATCCAAAGTGCCTGCATTATACTGCGCCATCATGGCTTTATCTGCCTCCACAAATTGTGGGTCGCTAATGATTTGCTTATCCCACAGATATTGTGTCCACAATACGCTGCTATCACCTTGAATTAACGTATCATCTAAGTCAAAAATGGCCAGTTGGTTTTGCATTATATTCCTATCTACTTATTAACTAAGTGTGCGAATTTCATTTTTATTAAACATAAGTTCAAGGCGAGTTCCAGGTTCAAATAAACGCTCAGATGAGCGGTTAAGTAAATCCACCGTCATATCACCTGCAGGGGTATTCACACTATAACGAATAATATTGCCGAGCAACTGATGGTCCAATATCACGGCATCAACAGGGTGAGAAATATGGCTACCGTATTGGCGCCCCGCTTCTTTGACATATATAGACTCAGGGCGGATAGCAAGTGTACCTTGTAAATTAAGGCCTAACATCGTATTGGCCTTTTCGGAATCAACAAGGTTGTAATGCCCCATAAACCGAGCGACAAATTCTGTTGCTGGTTGGGTATAAATATTCTCTGCCGTATCACTTTGCACGATCTGCCCTTTATTCATCAAAAAGATCCTATCGGACATGATCATCGCTTCGTCTTGGTCATGAGTAACAAAAATGGTAGTTAAGCTTAATTCACGTTGAATTTGGCGAATTTGCTGGCGTAAGTGTTTGCGAATCCGTGCATCAAGAGCTGAAAGCGGCTCATCAAGTAACAAAATTTGCGGTTTCATCACTAATGCTCTTGCAAGTGCTACTCGTTGGCGCTGTCCCCCTGATAGTTGATGGGGAAATTGTTGTTCTTTTCCTTGTAACTCAACTAATTCAATCACTTCAGCGACCGCTTTAGATCTGGCTTGGCTATCAAATTTACGCATTTTCAAACCAAACGCGATATTGTCAACCACAGTCATATTGGGAAATAACGCATAACTTTGGAACACCATGCCAACACCGCGTTGTTGTGCGGCTTGGTGGGTTACATTCTGGCGATTGATATAAAGTTCACCATGATTAAGTTGTTCAAGCCCTGCGATACAACGTAATAAAGTCGATTTGCCGCAACCACTTGGCCCAAGTAGGGTAATAAATTCGCCTTTTTCGATAGTAAATTGAATATCAGCAAATACTTGATTAGTGCCAAAAGACTTGGCTAAATTTTCCGCAATAACATAACTCATCATTCATCTCCTGAACGATTTAATCGCATTGCTAACCATGTCAGCAATAAGGTAAACAGAAAATATGACATCACCAGAGCAGAAGTGAAATGCCCGCTGGTTTGTCGCATATTGAAAAGATAGATTTGCAAGGTTTCATAACGTGTTCCCACAAGGATATTGGCAAACACAAATTCACCCATTAAAAATGAAAATGAAATTAATAATGAGACCAACATACCTTTGCGAATATTGGGTAACACAATCATCATAAAGGCTTGGAAAGTACTGGCACCGAGTAAATGCGCGGCATCCATTAAGTCATGTAAATTAATGCCTTGAAAGCTATTCGCAAGAGCACGATACATAAAAGGTAACGTGATGGTGAAATAAGTACCAATCAGGATCCAAGGTGTACCAACCAACATGAATGGTTCATCAGCAAATATTTGCAGCAAGCCAACCGATGAGACCACAGGCGGGATCGCAAAAGGCAAAATAATGAGTAAATCCATCATCCCTTTGAGTTTGGGGAACCGATAAAATACCGCAAACGTCATGGGTAAAATAATTAATGTGCTAACCAGTAACGTACCAAAGCAAATTATTAATGAACGACCAAATGCCATGAGAAAACGCGGGTCTTGCCACAATTGTAGATACCATTTAATCGACAAGGCATCAGGTAGCACAGTGGCTCCCCAAGAGCTGGCGATGGAATACAAAAATGTGGCAATAATAGGTAGCGCTAATAGGCTAGCAACACTGATTAGTACTAACTTATGAAGCAATAATCCAGAGGGTTTATTGCTATTGGTTATAACTGGGCTAATCGCATTATTATTTTGCATGGTAGCTCCGCTTGATTAACCAATGATGGATAGCCGTGATAAAAGCTAAGATAGCGATAAGTAGCATTGATAAAGCCGCAGCCATATTCGGCTCGAGAAATAAATCACCGGAAACTAAACTGGCAATTCGGATAGTCACAAGGTTGTAATTACCACTTGTTAACGCATAGGTACTGGCGTATGCGCCCATTGCATTAGCAATTAGGATAATAAAGGTGCCAAGTAGAGCAGGGGAAAGCACCGGAATAGCAACTTTTAGCCAATAGGTTAGTTTGCTTGCTCCCATCGTTTTTGCTGCGTCTTCCCATTCAGGTTTTAGTGCGTCAAAGGCGGGATAAAGCAACAGAACACCTAATGGGATCTGAAAATATACATACAACAGCATTAACCCGCTGGCGCTATATATATTGAAATCTTCGATAATCCCCCATGACTTGAGTTGCAAGGTAATCGCCCCATTGAAGCCCAAAATAATAATGAATGCGAAAGCAAGAGGAACACCGCTGAAATTACTGGCCATGGTGGTGAAGGAAATCATTATCCGGCGAATTTTCCCTTGCATTTTATAAATGGAAAATGCCGTGATACTCGAAATGAATAAGCCAATTACACTGCAAATAATGGAAAGCCATAAGGTATTTTCAAACGCTTGCAAGTAAAAATCATTATTGAATACTTCAAGATAGTTACCTAATGACCATGCTTCTTCGTAGATAAAGCTATTAATGAGCACCCAAATCATTGGGGCGATTTGGAATAAACTAAATAGTACAAAGAATGGTAGCAGTAGCAGTGCAGCGCGCCAATGAAAACGAGCAAAGCGTTTTTTTAACATGGCAATTTTTCCCTGTGGTTGGAATGCCTGCTCACAGGGGGCAGGGATATCAGCCATTACAAACCTCCTCGTAATAGCGCATCACAAACAGGTTTATCGAGAGAGTTGGCACCAAGTAAACGACAAATGGTTCCACAAATCGCGGTTTGCTCAATATCGCAGGGTTGATGAGAAAATTGCGAACCGACGACAAATAATGGGACTAAACACTCTTCAGGAAGTGTCCCGCCGTGGCTACGATCATTATTCATCCCATGATCACTAGTGATCAGGATTTGATAACCTTGCTCAATCCATGTAGGAATATAATTCGACAGGGTGATATCTGCATGGCGTGCTGCATTACGATATTGCGGCGAATCAAAACCAAACTTGTGCCCTGTGTCGTCTATATTCATAGGGTGAATCAATAAAAAATCAGGGTTAAATTGAGTACGTAAATATTCCGCATCGACAAATAAGTGATCATCAGGGTAATGGTCTGCTTGATAAAAGCAGCCATGCTGGATAGCTAGCGATTCATCGTGAGTAAAACGGTCTCTTGTTGCGACGAAAGGCGCTCGGTTATACAGCTCACTCACCCAATAATAAGCGGCGGCGGCGGTTGTTTTGCCGGCAAGGCGCGCAAGAGAGAATATGCTGTCAAAATGGGATAAACGGATAATTTGGTTATTCACAATACCGCTTTTGACAGGAGGAACTCCCGTTAGTATGCACTCATATAAAGGGCGAGACATCGAAGGAAGCTCGCACTCTAATTGGTAAAGTGTTGCACTGTCGGCTTTGATTAAGCCGTTAAGATAGCCCATACAATGATGGGCTACTGAATAACTTAAACCGTCTAGGACAACAAGTATGACTTTCTCAGACATTAACTTTTCCTAAAATCAATACATTAAATTACTGCTGGTGGATCAAAACTTGTTGCTGCCACATTTTAGGGAGATTACGGGACGATTTTTCCCAGCCATCTGCATTTTTAATTGGCTGAACATTTTTATATTGTTCTTCTGGTAATAATTTGGCTTTAATATCGTCAGGTAATGTTAGATATTGTGCACGAATTGGCCGAGCGTAGCCTTCAGCAAGGTTTAATTGGCCTTTGTCACTGAAAATAAATTCACGAGCTAATTTTGCTGCATTTGGGTTTTTGGCAAATTTATTGATGATAGTGGTGTAACCTGAAATGACAGAACCGTCAGATGGGATCACGACAGTAAAGCGATCACGGTTGATTTGATCACGGTAATTCAGTGCGTTAAAGTCCCATAAGATGCCAACTTCGACTTCACCTTTTTCGATATTTGCGACAGTTGGGTCATTAACGGATAGGCGTTTTTGTTTGGCGAGTTCAGCAAAAAATTCAATGGCAGGTTTTAGGTTATTTTCGTCACCACCACGGGCAAATGCGGCGGCCAGTACAGCATTATTGGCTTGTGCAGCGATTCCAACATCCCCAACGGTGACTTTATATTTCCCTTTTAATAGGTCATCCCAGCTTTTCGGCGCATCTTTCACTAGATCATTATTAATCATAAAAGCAATTGACCCTGTATAGGCTAAAGCCCAATGGCCGTCTTTGTCTTTTGCCCAATCAGGAATTTGTGCCCAAGTTGTTGGTTTATAAGGTTGAGTCACACCTTTTTGCACGGCAACAGGCCCAAAAGAGGCACCTACATCACCAATATCTGCGGTCGCATTATTTTTTTCTGCGGCAAATTTGGCAATTTCTTGGGCGGAGCTCATATCGGTATCTTGATGCTTCAACCCATATTGCGTAGCTAAGTCTTGCCAAGTTCCTTTCCAATTAGCCCAAGAGTCAGGCATTCCAACGCTGTAAACTTGCCCTTCTTTTTTCGCTGCATCGATTAACTCTGCTAAATTAGCATCAGCAGCTAATGTCACACTGGATGCAGTCAATGATAGTAAAATCGCAGGAACGATAGTTTTCATTATTTTCTCACTTTTGAAGAACGGTGAACCGTATTGGTTACTTAGCATCCTAATTTTAAGAGGTGACAGTTAGTTGACCCTTTTATGACAGTTTTTAGACATTTTATGGAATGGAACGTCTAAAAAGTGTCAAAATTGATAATGAAAAATAATGAAACAAACGTTTGAATGACATTGCGCCAAAGAAGTGTATTGTGTCATTAATAGATTTATTTTTTCGACAATAAAAACTAACAAAAGATATGAAAAATGAATAAGTTAAAATTATCAGGAACTGAAAGTGGTTGGTGGTTTATCTGTTTTTCCGGGCGTTTGTGGCTACCTCATGGAGATATTCCACGAGGCATGGCAAAGGACTATTTGTTAGAAGGAAAAATAGCGACACCAATTGGTGAGTGGCAAGGGGAAATTGTCTGGTTGATAGCCGAAAAAATGCCATCAGATATGGCATCTCCCCGTATTGTTGCTGCGCAAGATGAGGGTTTATTTCGTCTCGCTGGGCGAGGCGTGCAATTGGCGGAGTTTTATCGTTCTCATCGTTATTGCGGCTATTGTGGTACTGCAATGCGCCATAGTGAAACAGAATGGGCGTGTTTGTGTGACCATTGCCATGAGCGCTATTACCCGCAGATTGCCCCTTGTATTATCGTGGGGATCCGCCGTGATGACCATATTCTATTAGCTCAGCACCGGCGCCATTCGCAAAATCCATTATTTACCGTATTAGCGGGCTTTGTTGAAGTGGGTGAAACACTAGAAGAGGCTGTTATGCGCGAAGTCATGGAAGAGAGCAATATAAAAGTGAAAAATATTCGCTACGTATCTTCACAGCCATGGCCTTTTCCTCATTCTTTAATGATGGGCTTTCTCGCGGATTATGAGAGTGGTGATATTAAAGTAGACCCGAAGGAGTTGGTGAGCGCAAATTGGTATCATTACAATGAACTGCCTTTGATCCCACCCGCGGACACCATAGCTAGGCGTTTGATTGAAGATACGGTCGCATTGTGTCGTCAAAGTGATTATGAAACGGGAAAATAGCACAGCGCTGATATTGTTATCATTAACATGATACAATAATGAACTTCGCTCTTAGCCATTTGCGGCGGCCACTTATAATAATGGAGTAAATAATGACTGAGTTAAAAAATGACCGCTATCTACGTGCTTTGCTACGTCAGCCTGTAGATGTGACCCCTGTATGGATGATGCGTCAAGCAGGGCGTTACCTGCCTGAATATAAAGCAACTCGCGCTGAAGCTGGTGATTTTATTGCTCTGTGCAAAAACACCGAATTGGCTTGTGAAGTGACATTACAGCCATTACGTCGTTTTCCATTAGACGCTGCAATTTTATTTTCTGATATTCTCACTATCCCTGATGCAATGGGGCTTGGGTTATATTTCGAAACGGGTGAAGGCCCACGTTTTCATAAACCGATTATGAGCGCGGCAGATGTAAAAAACATCCCTATTCCTGATCCTGAAATGGAACTTGGTTATGTAATGGATGCCGTTCGTGCCATCCGTAAAGCCCTTGAAGGTAATGTGCCACTGATTGGTTTCTCTGGTAGCCCGTGGACACTAGCGACTTATATGGTGGAAGGCGGCAGTAGCAAAGCATTCACTAAAATCAAAAAGATGATGTACGAAGACCCGAACACATTACATTTGTTATTGGATAAACTGGCGGACAGTGTCATTTTATACTTGAATGCTCAAATTCGTGCAGGCGCACAGTCCGTGATGATTTTTGATACATGGGGTGGGGTGTTAACTAAGCGTGATTATTTACAGTTTTCACTGAATTATATGCATAAAATTATTGATGGCTTAATTCGTGAAAATGATGGTCGCCGTGTTCCTGTCACCTTATTTACTAAAGGTGGAGGCCAGTGGTTAGAGGAAATGGCGGCAACGGGTTGCGATGCATTAGGCCTTGATTGGACGACTGAAATTGCTGATGCTCGTCGTCGTGTTGGTGATAAAGTCGCTTTACAAGGTAATATGGATCCATCCATGTTATATGCACCACCTGCGCGTATAGAAGAAGAAGTGCAAAATATTCTATCTGGCTTTGGCCAAGGTGAAGGGCACGTATTCAATTTAGGCCATGGTATTCATCAGGATGTTCCACCTGAGCATGCAGGTGCATTTGTGGATGCAGTTCACCGTTTATCCCGCCAATATCATCAATAATTATCGTTTATTGATCTTCTAGGTTTGTGGTGTATTTATAGAATCTTGTAAGTACACCATTATCATCTATGATTAAGAATAATTTAATCTCATAAGCAATGGACGCATGATGGTTTTAGATACTCAATTGTTACGAAAAGAACAAACTAGGCAAGCTTCAAAAATCATTTTGCATGATGAACTTCCACCACTCAAACTGATTGGTGGAGCGGATGTGGGCTTTGAACAGCAAGGCGCTATTACGCGTGCAGTGGTAGCTGTATTATCTTGGCCACAGTTAGAACTTGTTGAGTATCAAATAGCACGAATACCGACTCAATTGCCTTATATACCGGGGTTACTTTCTTTTCGTGAAGTCCCTGGGTTAATGGCGGCGTGGGAAAAAATACAAAATAAACCTGAATTAGTACTCGTAGATGGACAAGGGATTGCACACCCACGGCGCTTTGGTGTTGCCTGCCATTTTGGGTTACAAGCTAATATAGCCACAATTGGCGTTGCAAAAAGCCGTTTATGTGGTGATGCGGTTGAGTTAAGTGAAGAACCCGAAAGTGTTCAGCCATTAATGGCAGGTGAAAATCAACTCGGTTGGGTATTGCGGAGCAAAAAACGCTGCAAACCATTATATGTTTCACCTGGTCATAAAGTAGGTTTTTCCTCTTCCTTAGAGTGGGTAAAGCAGTGTCTAAAAGGTTATCGGTTGCCAGAACCGACGCGTTTTGCTGACGGAATTGCATCAAATCGAACGTTTTTTAAGCGAATGAATGAGAAAATCAGCTAATTATCAGCAAAATATGTGGCATTGACAGATTTTCAGGTAAACTGCGAAGTATTAAGATTGATGAGTCAGAAATTATGTTAAGAAATCCCATTCATTTGAGGTTGGAAAAATTAGAAAGCTGGCAGCATACAACTTTCATGGCAAGCCTATGTGAAAGAATGTATCCGAACTTTCAAATGTTTTGTCAGCAAACTGAATTTGCCGATGCAAAAGTTTATCGTTCCATCCTTGATTTAGTTTGGGAAACTTTGGTCATTAAAGATAGCAAAGTCAATTTCGACAGTCAGTTAGAAAAATTAGAAGAAATTATCCCATCAGCAGATGATTTCGATATGTATGGTGTGTATCCAGCTATTGATGCCTGTATTGCGTTAGGTGAAATTATCCATTCGAAATTGAGTGGTGAAACCCTCGAACACGCAATATTGGTTAGCGAAGCATCCATTCGTACGGTTGCCATGCTCGAAATGACTCAAGCAGGGCGGGAAATGACAGAAGAAGAACTCAAAGAAATCCCGGCCGTTGAAGAGGAATGGGATATCCAGTGGGACATTTTCCGGTTACTGGCAGCTTGTGAAGAGCGCGACTTAGAGTTAATTAAAGGATTAAAATCTGACCTCCGCGAAGCGGGGGTGAGCAATATAGGTATTACTTTAAGCTGATTTTTGCATTTTCATTATCGAAAACGTGACTTGACGCAGTAATGCTGAGTACTAAGACTTCACATTTGCCCCTACTCTGGTCTACATTTAGGGGCGAGAAGAAGTGGCTATCGGGGGCGTGTATCAGGGGCTGTCAATTTGGCATATCCGACGCACTCGATGCTTTGCAAACGATAAACACACTGTGTAAGGATAATTTATGAATAAGACTGAATTAGTTGATGCTATCGCAGAATCAGCGGACCTGACCAAAGTTCAGGCAAAAGCAGCATTAGAATCTACTCTGAATGCTATTTCTGAAACGCTGAAAAAAGGCGAACAAGTCCAACTGGTCGGTTTCGGTACTTTTAAAGTTAGCCATCGTGCTGCGCGTACTGGTCGTAACCCACAAACTAAAGCAGAAATCCAGATTCCTGCTACAACTGTGCCTGCTTTCTCTGCCGGTAAAGCACTGAAAGAAGCTGTAAAATAAGAACATTGTACAGCCGAATCACCAGAGGGGGTAAAAAACTACCCCTTTTGTTTATTCAAAAAGGGTTGCTGGTGTTGGGAACTATCTCAATGCTAAGCGCCTGTTCTTCTAATGCACCAAAGCTCCCTGAGTTTAGTGCAAGTGGTTTTATTGCCGATGATGGCGTCATTCGTATGTGGCGACTTAATGATGCAAAAAGCCAGCCTCTGGTCTTAATGGTGGTTTATAGCCCCTATAAAGGTACAGACACTTCCGTTAATTTCTTTGAATATCGTTCAGGCAATCTGTGGCAAATTCGCAGCCAAATCTTGAATCAAAAAAACGGTGATATCACCGAACAATTACGCTTCGATAAAAATAATGAGGTTATTTTTATGCAGCGTACTCAAGACGGCTATAAAACACCTCTTTCAACGGATGAAATTACGCGTTGGCGCTTTGAAGCTGAACGCATACTCGAGACAAACACCGCACTTATTGTTGGCGGCGTCAAACTCTATCAAGGTCGCTGGCATCAAGGTAAAGTGACGACTTGTGAAGGTGATGTACGCGAAGTGACTTTTGAGCCCTATGCTGAAAATTGGTTACAGAGCCGTGCGAAAGTGTGGCATTCCCAGCTAAATTTAGCGTGGTTGGAATCTTCTGAGGGGAATCAGCTTTTGATGGTGGCTGACACGGATTTTTGCCGCTGGCAACCTTCTAAAGATTCGTTGTAATATCTCCGCTCGTCGTCTTTCGACCCACCGCTCGTCGTCTTTCAATCCATAGCGTTGTTGGCTGCTCTCAGCTACTTAGGTCACATACTTATGTATGCTCCCTAAGATATCTTCGTTTGCCGCCTAGCTCTGAATTGAAATACTTAGAGCCGATATTTTTGCTCGTCAACTCATAGCCTTTCGACCTTCAGCATTGTTGGCCGTTGGCCGCGGTGACTTAGCCTAGTCACCTTGCCGTCTAGCTACGAACAGAAATCCTTAGAGTGCTTGTTTGATAGTACAAACAACAATAAAAAAGCTGATAAAAGTTTCCTCTTATCAGCTCAGTAAATGGTTTGGTGCTTTGTATTATTTTATGCGAGCAATAGCGCGGTAACCGATATCGTTGCGGTAGAAGCTATCATTCCAGTGAATGGTTTTTGCCACTTCATAAGCTTTGGCTTGCGCTTTAGCGATATCATTACCTAATGCTGTTACGCATAGGACGCGACCACCGGCAGTCACGACTTCTCCATCTTTCATGCGAGTACCCGCATGGAAAACTTTACTATCAGCCGCTTCGGTGGTTGGTAAACCTGAAATTACATCGCCATTGTGGTAGTCACCTGGGTAACCACCCGCAGCAATTACTACCCCTAAAGCAGGGCGCTCATCCCATAATGAATCTTTACCTGCCAGCTCACCTTTCGCCCCCGCTAAACATAAAGCGACTAAATCTGATTGCAAGCGCATCATGATAGGCTGAGTTTCAGGATCTCCAAAACGGCAGTTGAATTCGATAACTTTTGGGTTACCTGCTTTATCAATCATTAATCCAGCGTATAAGAAGCCTTGATAGCGGTTTCCTTCTTGGTCCATGCCTTTAACAGTTGGATAAATAACTTGTTCCATCACGCGCTGGTGTATTTCATCTGTCACAACAGGAGCTGGGGAGTAAGCGCCCATTCCACCTGTATTTAGACCTGTATCACCATCACCGACACGTTTATGATCTTGGCTAGTTGCCATTGGAATGACATTTTCACCATCTACCATAACGATGAAACTCGCTTCTTCACCATCAAGAAACTCTTCGATCACGATACGATGTCCTGCATCACCAAAGGCATTCCCCGCTAACATGTCATGAACAGCTTCTTTTGCTTCTTGCAGAGTCATGGCTACGATAACACCTTTTCCCGCTGCAAGGCCATCTGCTTTGATCACGATTGGCGCACCGACTTTATCTAAGTAAGCTAAAGCAGGTTCAATCTCAGTAAAATTTTCATAGGCCGCGGTAGGAATATGATGGCGAGCTAAAAAGTCCTTAGTAAATGCTTTAGAGCCTTCAAGCTGAGCAGCACCTTTAGTTGGGCCAAAAATAGTTAAGCCAACAGCCTTAAATGCATCTACAACACCAATAACTAATGGTGCTTCAGGGCCGACAATCGTTAAACCAATTTGCTTTTCTTTAGCGAATTGGAGCAGCCCATCAATATCTGTCGCAGAAATATTAACGTTCTCAAGGGATGGTTCTAATGCTGTGCCTGCATTGCCCGGGGCAACATACACTTTATCTGCTAAAGGGGATTGAGCCGCTTTCCACGCTAAGGCATGTTCACGGCCACCGCCACCAATAATCAAAATATTCATTACTAGGCTCCTAATAATTAGTGACGGAAATGACGCATATTAGTGAAAAGCATTGCAATACCATGTTCATTTGCAGCTGCAATCACTTCTTCATCGCGGATAGAACCACCTGGTTGGATTACACAAGTTACTCCAACAGCAGCGGCGGCATCAATACCATCGCGGAATGGGAAAAAGGCATCTGAGGCCATTGCACAGCCAGCGACTTCTAAGCCTTCATCTGCGGCTTTAATTCCTGCAATTTTTGCAGAGTACACACGGCTCATTTGCCCTGCACCAATACCGATAGTCATATCATTTTTGGCATAAACGATAGCATTGGATTTCACAAATTTTGCGACTTTCCAACAGAATAACGCATCTTTTAGCTCGCGTTCAGTTGGTTGGCGCTTAGTCACAACGCGAAGTTCTTCTTTTTCAACCATTCCTAAGTCACGGTCTTGCACTAATAAACCGCCATTCACGCGTTTAAAGTCTAAACTTGCAACTGGTTTGCTCCATTCGCCACATTCAAGTACGCGAACGTTTTGTTTAGTCTCAAGAATAGGCAATGCATCTTTAGCAACAGAAGGCGCGATAATGACTTCTACAAATTGGCGGTCAATGATCGCTTGAGCGGTTTCTTTATCTAATTGACGGTTAAACGCGATAATGCCACCAAAAGCAGACGTTGGGTCAGTTTTGAATGCGTTATCATAAGCTGTATGAATAGAATCACCGATAGCGACACCACAAGGGTTAGCATGTTTGACAATTACACAAGCAGGTTCTTCGAATGATTTAACACACTCAAGAGCCGCATCGGTATCAGCGATATTATTATAAGACAGGGCTTTACCTTGAATTTGTTGTGCAGTTGCAATAGAAGCTTCTTTTGGGTTTTCTTCTATATAAAAAGCAGCATCTTGGTGGCTGTTCTCTCCATAACGCATGTCTTGTTTTTTTATAAAATTTAAATTCAAGGTGCGAGGGAAACGGCCAGAAGGTTGGGTCGTATCACCATAATAAGGGGCAACTAATTCACCAAAGTAATTCGCAATCATGCTGTCATAAGCAGCAGTGTGTTCGAAAGCTTTTATTGCGAGGTCAAACCGAGTCGACCAATTTAGCGAGTTTTCGTGGTTATCCATTTCATCAATGATGGTTTGATAGTCATTACTATTCACCACAATTGCTACATCTTTATGATTTTTAGCCGCGGAGCGCACCATGGTTGGGCCACCGATATCAATATTTTCTACAGCATCTTCAAGAGTGCAATTTGGTTTTGCCACTGTTTGGGCAAAAGGGTACAGATTAACAACAACCATATCGATAGGGGCAATATCATGCTGTTGCATAATGGCATCATCAGTACCGCGACGACCTAAAATTCCGCCATGCACTTTCGGGTGCAATGTTTTCACTCGACCATCCATCATTTCAGGAAACCCAGTGTAATCTGAAACTTCAGTTACGTTTAGTCCTGACTCAGCAAGTAACTTTGCAGTACCGCCAGTAGATAGAAGCTCAACACCACGTTGAGATAACGCCTTAGCGAATTCAACAACCCCTGTTTTATCAGACACACTAAGCAGGGCACGACGAATAGGACGAAGCAGTTGCATGAGATAGATCCCTTGGATTTGAATAAATAAGGCAATAACGAATATCAGTCAGTAAAAACTCAAAGAGCTTTTCTTATATACCTATTATATCTATTGATGAAAGCAAAGCGGAATTGGCCAGCTTTCCCTATAACAATATATAAGTCACTAACAATTTCAGAACATAAAAACAAAATCAATGCCGAAATTTCGAGCTAATTGTAACGCAAACGTTTGCGTAATGCGCGATAATTTTTAAATTATTTTCATGTTGTGGATAACTTCGTGTATAAGTCGGTATAAGTAGGGGTTTTGCTGTGTAATGCAGCAGTTGAATAAAAAAATGCAAAAAAGGGGTTGCCAGATTTTTCTGACTCCCTATAATGCGCATCCACTGACCGGGAACAAGACAACGCAAAGCGCGATGAACACTGAAACGGCAGCGAGAGATTCTGAAAAAGAAAAAGCAAAAAATTGCTTGACTCTCACGGAGGAAAACGTAATATACGCCTCCTCGCAGCAACGACCGAAAGGTTGGTTTTCATAAAGAAAAGCTGCAGCGCTCTTTAACAATTTATCAGACAATCTGTGTGGGCACTCACAGGACACTATCAAAAAATATTTGATTTTAAGTCTTGAAGAGTGACTAACACGTTAATTCATATATATGAAATAAGGTAGTAACGCTTATTTTGGAAGGATAACGCGAAGGCAAGCAGAGATAACCCGAGACAGTACTT